>ERZ1673734.32-NODE-32-length-140946-cov-28.489769_pt1 | contig 140946 bp, 126 predicted proteins | sample MGYA00580199_ERZ1673734 | MGnify/ENA primary metagenome ERZ1673734 (study PRJEB41218, sample SAMN15661742) | gut metagenome | host: Homo sapiens | place: Canada: London | collected 2015-08-20/2019-03-30 | study: EMG produced TPA metagenomics assembly of...
TAGAGACGCTTACAAATTCTTCAAAAGTCCCTCATAATGAGAGGGTGAAATCAGCCGCGCAGGCTGCTGTGGAGGAATAAACCTTGAATGCTGAAAATTAGTAAAATACGAGGCAAGCACTTGAAACTCAGGTGCTTGCCTTTATTCTTTTCAACACGTTCTGCACGTAATAAAAGTAGTCTATGATGCCTTCGGTTTACAAGTTGTTTACAATTTTCTGGAGGCTGGTTTACAATAAAAAATGTACTGTAAAATCGAGAACTATAAAGAATATAGAAATTCACTAATTTCAAAAGTATGGAAATTTTAAAAGCTACAGTTAGATTTAGAAACAAAAGCGGACTTTACCTAGTATACATCCGCTTTACCCAAGTAAAACAAGTTTCTTATGTGAAAACTTCTTGGATGGTTAATGACAAGGGTATCAACGAACGGAAAGAAATTATTGATCCGTTTGTTATTAAACCCAAATCGGTCATTAGAAAATGACAAGAAACTTTTTCTAATGACCGATTGGGGGTTTGGAGATTGGCATCAGCTTTGGGTTCAGTTTGTAGCTACGGCGGTAAGTGTCGTCTACAATGTATCGATTACATACATAATCTTTAAGATAGTAGATATGTCAGTAGGTGTACATGTTGATAAGCGAGTAGAAGAGGTAGGTCTCGATATCTACGAGCATGGTTAGAGTGCATACAGCAATTGATATTACACAAAAAAAGCAGGAGTAGAACAACAATTCTACTCCTGCTTATAATTTACGCATATCTTTATCGATACGCTCTACTCATATCTGCTTACACAAGGTACTGTGAGCTGATGCTCTCATTGCTGATGACGCGACGGATAGTCTCTGCGAACATGTCGGCTACAGAAAGCTGCTTTACCTTTGCACAACGGTTAGAGTAGGGGATAGAGTCGGTGAAGACAATCTCCTCCAATGCCGAGTTCTGAACACGCTCAGATGCAGGGCCTGACATAACGCAGTGAGAAGCGCATGCACGTACGCTCAGCGCACCTGCCTCCTTCATCACGTCGGCAGCCTTAGTGATAGTGCCGGCTGTGTCTACCATGTCGTCTACGATAATCACGTGTTTGCCCTTAACGTCGCCGATAATCTGGATGGTGTCAACAACGTTTGCACGAGCGCGGGTCTTGTTGCAGAGCACGAGCGGACAACCGAGGTACTTAGCGTAAGTGTTAGCACGCTTAGAACCGCCAACGTCAGGCGAAGCGATAACAAATTCGTCAGCCTTCAGGTTGAGACTCTGCAGATAAGGCAGAATAACACCAGAAGCGTAAAGGTGGTCAACCGGTACATCAAAGAAGCCCTGAATCTGATCTGCATGCAAGTCCATTGTGATAAGACGATCGATACCTGCAGCGCTCAGAAGGTCGGCTACAAGCTTAGCTCCGATGCTAACACGTGGCTTGTCCTTACGGTCCTGGCGAGCCCAGCCGAAATAAGGAATAACGGCGATGATGTGGCGTGCAGAAGCGCGCTTCGCTGCGTCAATCATAAGGAGCAACTCCATAAGATTGTCTGAATTCGGGAATGTGCTCTGAACGAGGAATACGTCGCGACCGCGGATAGACTCCTCGTACGATACTGCGAACTCGCCGTCAGAGAATCTGGTTACTACCAAATTGCCTAAAGGACAACCCAAACTTGCGCAGATCTTCTCTGCAAGGTATCTCGTGCTTGTACCTGAGAATACCAAAAAAGAGTTTTGTTCACTCATCTTAAATTGTTGTTATTTGTTAGGTTTTAATATATAAGCTTTCTTAATTTCTCAAAGTATGTTATGAGTTCTTTGTAGTCCATTTGATTGTGTATATTGAACTTGTTCCACAAATCTCCGCGGATGACAACGCCGCCAAAGCCCAAGTCGCGGGCAATCTGAATATTGTCAAAGTTCATTCCACCCAAAGCATACACCTTCTTGTCAATCAAGCCCTTGTCAGAAGCTTCCTCCAGCTGGTTCATAGTGAACGTAGATGGCTCCAATGGTTCCGACTGACTGTCGAAAATGTTACCAAGAAATACATATGACGATTGTTTTTTGAGTTCTTTAAGCTGGGCAAGGTCGCGACAAGTGCGTCCCACTTTACCTTTGTAGCCTTCGGGCACCGACTCCGCTGCGTTGTCGAGATGTATTCCTGCTAAACGATACTCATCTTTAAGATAGTAATGACCGTGTACGAATATCTTCTCGTAGGCTTTATCTGGCAGCAGCGACAATAGTCGCTCTGAATAAATCGGCGAAGTCTCTGGCTTATAAAGGTGCAAATTGTCTAACCCAACATCGAAGAGGGCTGCAAGTATTTTGTCTTCTTCCACAAAGAATGTGGATTTAGTCATTATTGCTAACTTCATAGTCCGTGTTCTAAATTTAGTGCAAATGTATGAATTTTCTATCAAACAGACAATTTTATAGACAACTATTTGTAACTGAAATGTAATTTGACCGCGTTATTCCACAAGTTTTCCGTCTTTCTGCAGGGCATGCCATACAGAATAGCGTGCTTCGGGATTGTTTTTCTCTATTTCTTCAAATATACGTTTCATCTGTGTGCGGTTGGTCTCACGTTCGTGAGGGCATGTTTTTTCCTGCTTCGCATAGCTACGTAGCATGGCATATTCTGCGATGTCTTTTTCGTGCTCCAGACACAACGGACGGATAATGGTCAGCGGCATCTTGTCCAACTTCTTTACGGCTGGCATTGTTGAGAATGAGCCTTCAAAGAAGGTGTTGAGCATTGTGGTGTGAATGATATCGTCCTGATGATGTCCGAGTGTTATCTTGTTAAAGCCGTTGTCCTGCGCAAAGCGGAACAACGCCTTGCGTCTGTGCCACGAACAAAGGAAGCAAACAGGTTTGTCAGAAGAAGTGGTATCGTCGAATGCAGTCTGCACGATGTGCAGCTTCACGCCGTGCTCTTTGGCGAAAGACTCCAAATAAGATGTGTCTGATTCGTAGCTCACGTTCGCCATGCGCACATGTACGGCTTCTACCTCTATCCGCGGCTTGTAAATGCGCTGTCGCTGTGCAAGCATCTCAAGCAGACAGAGCGAATCTTTACCGCCTGAGAGACCGATAAGTATGCGATCACCATCAGAGAGCATAGAGAAGTCTGTTAGGGCTTTCTGAAAACGCTTGTATAGCTTATGGTATAGAATTTGTTCTGGAGTCTTCGGCATGGCTTCTTATTTGAAAACAAGATATACTGCCGCTACGAGGAATACAAAGGCAAGCAGATGATTCCATCTCAGCGATTCGCCTTGGAACATGACGTTGGCTATCACGGCAAAGACAATGAGGCTGACGCATTCCTGCACAACCTTCAGCTGCACAAGTGAGAACGGTCCGCCGTTGCCTTGAAAGCCGATACGATTGGCTGGTACCTGGCAGCAATATTCAAAGAAGGCTATAATCCACGAGAACACGATGACACCTATAAGCGGCCAATGGCTAGACGTGCCAGTCTGCTGTAGCTTGAGATGTCCGTACCAGGCTAAAGTCATGAAGATGTTACTTAATATTAGAAGCATTATTGTGTAGAATCCTGACATTGTGTTTCCTTTCAATTATTATTCTCGTAAGTTGTCATTTTTGTCAGAAATAAAGGAGCCGGTTGCTTGATTCCGACTCCTTTATTTCGTTCGTTATTTTTCGTTATCTGTTTGTTATCCGTTCATTGTCTTATCCTCTGAGTTTCTCATCCATAGACGCAGCAGCTCTTCTGCCGTCGCCCATAGCAAGGATAACGGTAGCTCCGCCACGAACGATGTCGCCACCTGCGAAGATTTCCGGACGCGAACTCTGCATCTGGTCGTTAACGGCGATAGTGTTTTTTCTGCCAAGCTCAAGACCTTCGATCGACTTCGGAACAAGTGGGTTTGGAGATACGCCAACTGCAACGATTACCTGATCGACATCGAGTGTTACGGTCTTGCCCTCAACCGGCACCGGTGAGCGGCGTCCGCTTGCATCAGGCTCTCCAAGTTCCATAACCTGAAGCACGGCTGCCTTCACTGCGCCCTTCTCATCAGCGATATATTCTATCGGGTTGTGCAACGTGAGGAAATTGATACCTTCCTCCTTTGCATGCTTCACCTCCTCAAGACGTGCCGGCATCTCTGCCTCAGAACGACGATATACAAGAGTAACGTCGCCACCCAAGCGCTTAGCAGTACGGCAAGAGTCCATAGCGGTGTTGCCACCACCAACGACGAGTACATGCTTGCCTATATTAAGAGGTGTGTCGGCGAGCGGGTTGGCTGCATCCATGAGGTTGACGCGAGTGAGGTATTCGTTAGACGACATGATGTTCAGTGCATTCTCGCCCTTGATATTCATAAAGTTGGGCAGACCAGCACCCGATCCGACGAAGATACCCTTGAAGCCTTCAGCCTCGAGCTGGTCGACAGTTATCGTCTTTCCAACGATGCAGTCGGTCTGGAACTCAACGCCCATCTTCTTCAGGTTCTCTATCTCAACATCTACGATGTGATTAGGCAGACGGAACTCTGGAATACCATATTTCAATACGCCGCCAATCTCGTGCAACGCCTCGAAGACATGCACCTCGTAACCCTTCTTAGCCATGTCGCCAGCAAAACTGAGTCCTGAAGGACCGCTACCAACTACAGCCACCTTTATGCCGTTCTTCGGAGCAAGGTCGGGCAGAGCGATGTTGCCGCTCTCGCGCTCGAAGTCGGCAGCGAAACGCTCCAGATAGCCGATAGCCACAGCTGGCTCGTTCATCTTCAGATGGATACACTTGCTCTCGCATTGCTTCTCCTGCGGACATACACGACCGCAGACAGCAGGCAGAGCAGATGTGCTCTTAAGAACCTTGGCAGCAGCAAGAAACTGTCCGCGTTCGATGTTCTTGATGAACGACGGTATATTGATGTTAACGGGGCAGCCTTCTACACAAGCAGGCTTTCCGCAATCGAGACAACGATGAGCCTCGCGTACAGCCATCTGCTTTGTCAAACCCTGGTTTACTTCCTCGGTACGTGTGGTTGCACGATATACAGGGTCAAGCTCAGGCATTGTTACACGCTCTATAGCCTTGCGCTCTGCAGGCTTCATTGCAGCTCGAAGCTCCTTACGCCATTCAGAATCGCGATTGGTGAGTTCTTCGATGGTTTCGGTTGTAGGCTCTACATCCATGCAAGTCTCGCAAGTGTGAAGTTCCTCTTGCTTTGCAAAGCCACGCAAATGCTCTTCGTAATGCTCCATCTCTTCGCTTTCTGCATCGCGGAAAGTGCCCATACGCTTGAACATCTCGTCCCAATCGACAAGCGAACCATCAAATTCCGGTCCATCGATACATACGAACTTGGTCTTGCCGCCAATAGAGAGTCGGCAAGCACCGCACATGCCCGTGCCGTCAACCATGATAGTATTGAGCGATACCTCAACCGGTACGTTATACTTCTGTGCCATGAGGCAGCAGAACTTCATCATGATAGGAGGACCGATTGCGAACACCTTGTCCACATGCTCCTCTTGAGTGATGAACTTCTCGATACCTACGGTCACAACACCCTTTTCGCCATACGAGCCATCGTCGGTCATGATAATGAGTTCGTCAGAACTCTGGCGAACTTCGTCTTCGAGAATAACAAGTTCTTTAGAACGACCTGCGATAACCGAAAGCACGCGGTTGCCAGCAGCCTTCAACGCACGGATAATAGGAAGCATTGGAGCTACGCCAACGCCACCACCAGCACATACTACAGTTCCGAAGTTTTCTATATGGGTAGGGTTGCCGAGCGGTCCTACAACGTCGGTGATGTAGTCACCCTCGTTAAGATCGCACAGCTTTGTTGATGACAATCCAACTTTCTGCACCACAATAGTGATAGTGCCACGCTCAATGTTTGCATCAGCAATAGTAAGCGGCACACGCTCGCCATTCTCGCCAACTCTGACGATAATGAAGTTACCAGCCTTACGGCTCTTGGCAATCAATGGTGCTTCGATTTCAAAAAGGAATACCTTTTCAGAAAGTTGCTTTTTAAGGACAATTTTGTTCATAGGTAGTAACGGATTAGATTTGTTGATGTTTGCTTTGTAGATGAATTAAAACAAAAATTTGAGAGCTACGACTGCCTGTTGTTATACGTGTAGATATCATACGCTTTCGCAACGTGCAAATCTTAACTCTCAAATCTCCGTTGTAATTAATTAAAAGTTCTTATCGTCGAGCATCTCGAAACCGCAGTATGGTACGAGTACCTTCGGTACACGGATGCCTTTAGGTGTCTGGTTGTTCTCGATGATTGCAGCCACAATACGCGGCAAAGCGAGTGCAGAACCATTGAGAGTGTGGCAAAGCTCGGTCTTCTTTGTCTCCGAATTGCGATAGCGGCAATGCAGACGATTTGCCTGATAGCTCTCGAAGTTAGATACGGAAGAAACCTCAAGCCAACGCTTCTGTGCGGCGCTCCATACCTCGAAGTCGTAGCAGATGGCAGATGTGAAGCTCATGTCACCACCGCAAAGACGCAGGATGTGGTAGGGGAGTTCGAGCTTCTTAAGCAGGCCCTCTACATGGTCGAGCATCTCGTTGAGCGACTGGTATGAATGCTCAGGCTTGTCGATGCGTACAATCTCTACCTTGTCGAATTGATGCAGACGGTTCAGACCGCGAACGTCCTTGCCGTAAGATCCAGCCTCACGACGGAAACAAGCTGAGTAAGCGCAACGCTTGATAGGCAGATCTTTCTCGTCGAGTATCTCGTCGCGGAAGATGTTTGTTACTGGCACCTCGGCTGTAGGGATAAGGTAGAGGTTGTCGAGCTGGCACTGGTACATCTGAGCCTCCTTATCAGGAAGCTGACCGGTACCGTAACCAGAAGCCTCGTTCACAACGTAAGGAGGCTGTATCTCAAGGTAGCCACTCTTGCGAGCTTCATCAAGGAAGAACGCCTCAAGAGCACGCTGCAAGCGAGCCATCTTGCCTACATAGATAGGGAAGCCGGCACCTGTAATCTTAACGCCCAAATCAAAGTCGATAAGATTGAACTTTTTGCAAAGATCCCAGTGGCACATAGCATCCTCCGGGAGATTCGGCATCTCACCACCTTCCTTAACGACAACGTTGTCGCTTGCGTCCTTGCCTTCCGGAACATCATCGTTCGGGATGTTAGGAATAGTGCAAAGCTTAGCCACGAGGTCTTTCTCTGCCTGTGCCTTTGTTTCTTCAAGCTGTTTGTTCACTTCTTTAAGAGAAGATACTTTTTTCTTTATTTCTTCAGCCTCTTCTTTGTTGCCCTGTTTCATAAGAGTACCGATTTGGGCTGCCATCTTCTTTGCTTCTGCAAGGTTCGAGTCAAGTTCCTGCTGTGTCTCGCGACGACGCTTGTCAATTGCAAGCACTTCGTTAATGGCTTCCTCAGCACCCTTGAAGTGCTTCTTGTTCAAACCGCGGATAACACGTTCTGTTTCCTCACTGATGAGTTTAAGTGTAAGCATATCTGAAATATTAATTATAAAATTCTTCGTTATCTTATTCGAGATACAAAATTACATAAAAAATATTTCTTACGGCATAAAAACTAATAAAAAACTAAGAATTTATTAGTGTACGGAAGGGTAGTAATGTATAAAAAGCATTAATCCCAATCCTCAAGTGTATGAGGATTGGGATTAATATGTTTGTTTGGAATAGTTTTTTTATTAAATTTAAGCCTCTGCTTCAGGTATTACAGACACAGTGCTCTTGTCCTTGCGACCCTTGCGGAAGTTAACGACGCCGTCAACCAATGCATAGAGTGTGTCATCCTTACCAATACCTACGTTCAGGCCCGGGTTGTGCTTTGTACCGCGCTGGCGAACGATAATGTTGCCTGCGATGCACTTCTGGCCACCCCAGATTTTAACGCCTAATCTTTGAGAAGCTGATTCACGTCCGTTCTTAGAACTACCTACACCTTTCTTATGTGCCATTTCTTGTTCCTCCTAAATTTAAGCGATTACTTCTTTGATTGCAACTTCTGTGAACTGTGCGCGGTGACCATTCTTCTTGCGATAGTCCTTGCGACGCTTCATCTTGAATACGATGACCTTGTCACCCTTTACAAGAGGATTTACAACTTCACATACAACTTTAGCACCTTCTACGGCAGGTGCACCTACCTGTACTGAACCTTCCTTGTCAACAAGCAGTACCTTGTTGAATTCAACAGTCTGGCCTTCCTGAGCGTCCTTGATGTGGTGAACGAAGAGCTTCTTACCCTGCTCTGCCTTGAACTGCTGACCGTTAATCTCTACGATTGCGTACATTTATTTATTTATATAAACGGGTTTTTCCGCAAGGCGTGCAAGCATCGTGCCGCAACTTCTTTGAGCCTTTACGGACTAAATCGGCTGCAAAGGTACAAATTATTTATATTATTAGGTATATTAGGCAATATGAAATTTAAAAAGTTTAACAAATTGAATGCCTGATTAACTGAGTTTTATATAAAATGGGGCATATAATACAAAAACGAGCAGACAGATAAACGTTATTGACAGCATTTATAGAATGCTATAAAAACGCTTATTTGTCTACTCGTCTTCTTATTTACATGTCAACTCGTATACTTGTATACTCGTCAACTTGAATGTTATTAGTCAAGCCACTTAACGTAGCAGAAGTCCTCACGATGAACGAGGTTCTCGTTCTTCGGGTACATACGTACACAGCTCTTGAATGCACCAGCTACGTCAGGCTCGAATGTAGCCTCGAATGTGTAGTTGTTGCCCTCGCGACCTACCATCTTGAACTCGCGCTTGCTGAAGATGTGTTCCTCACCATTCTTGTCAGTCTTGATAGATACAAGCTCAAGACCTACTGCGTCGTTCAAGCCCTGCTCGTCGAAGACGTAGCGGAGAGTGTACTCTTTACCAGTCTCAGCTGCGCTGAGTGCAGAGTCGTCCTTGCTAACCACGCGGATAGCGTCCCAACGCTCAGCAACTGTCTCCTTCCAAGCAGCAAGCTCCTTAGCGAGACGGTTATTGTTGGCTGCGAGCTTCTTGAAGTTAGCTGCCTCCTTGCTGTAGAACTTGTCATAGTAGTCGTCAAGCTGACGCTTCATTGTATAGTGAGGAGCGATAGTTGCGATAGAGTTCTTGATTGTCTTGATCCAACCCTCGCTGAAGCCCTGCTCGTTACGGTTGTAGTAGAGCGGCAGAATCTCGTTCTCGAGCAGCGAGTAGATAGTAGCTGCGTCGAGCTGATCCTGATAGCCCTGGTTCTGGTATGTGCGCTCCTGCTTGAGAGCCCAACCAGCACCCTCGCGGTAGCCTTCAACCCACCAGCCGTCGAGAACTGAGAGGTTTACAACGCCGTTCATCTCAGCCTTCTCGCCTGATGTACCTGAAGCCTCGAGCGGACGTGTCGGAGTGTTCATCCAAATATCAACGCCAGAAACAAGGCGACGAGCGAGCTGCATGTCGTAGTCCTCGAGGAAGATGATCTTGCCGAGGAACTCAGGACGCTGGCTTATCTCGAAAATCTTCTTGATCAGACCCTGACCAGCACCGTCAGCCGGGTGAGCCTTACCAGAGAAGATGAACTTAACCGGACGCTCCGGGTTGTTCACGATCTTAGAAAGACGCTCCAGGTCGGTGAAGAGGAGGTGAGCACGCTTGTATGTAGCGAAGCGGCGGCAGAAGCCGATGTAGAGAGCGTTCGGTGTGATGCTGTCGAGAAGGGCAACTACACGTGAAGGGTCGCCCTGGTTCTTCAACCATGTAGCAGCGAACTTCTCGCGGATGTAGTTAACGAGCTTCTTCTTCAACGCCATACGTGTCTCCCAAATCTCTGCGTCGGGCACATTGTAGATAGCGTGCCACAGACTCTCGTTGCTCTGGTCGTAGATGTAGTTCTTGTCGAAATACTTAGCGTATACCTTGCGCCACTCTGTAGCAGTCCATGTCGGGAAGTGAACGCCGTTTGTTACGTAGCCTACGTGGCTCTCCTCAGGATAGTAGCCCTTCCAGATCGGAGCAAACATGCGCTGGCTCACCCAACCGTGGAGCTTACTTACGCCGTTAACCTCCTGACAAGTGTTGCAAGCGAAGGTTGACATACAGAAGCGCTCTGAGTGATCCTCAGGGTTTATACGACCCATGCCAATGAACTCGTCCCATGTGATGCCGAGCATCTGCGGATAACCGCCCATGTACTTGCCGAAGAGCGACTCGTCGAAGTAGTCGTGACCAGCCGGTACCGGAGTGTGAACAGTATAGAGTGAAGAAGCGCGAACGAGCTCGAGAGCCTCGTTGAACGACAGACCTTCCTTAATGTAGTCGATAAGACGCTGGAGGTTGCAGAGAGCTGCGTGGCCCTCGTTGCAGTGGTAGATCTCCTTCTTGATGCCGAGCTTCTTGAGTGTGAGCATACCACCGATACCGAGGAGAATCTCCTGCTTCAGACGGTTCTCGTTGTCGCCACCATAGAGAGCGTGAGTAATCGGGCGGTCGAACTCAGAGTTCATATCGTTGTCTGTATCGAGCAAGTAGAGCTTGATGCGACCAACGTTCATAGCCCATACGTATGCGTGAACCTGATAGTTCATGTAAGGTACGTCAACAACCATCGGCTGACCGTTCTCGTCGAGCACGCGCTCTACCGGCAGAGAGTTGAAGTTCTGAGCGTCGTACTTAGCGATCTGCTGACCGTCCATAGACAAAGTCTGCTTGAAGTAGCCGTAACGATAAAGGAAGCCTACACCGCACATGTTTACGTTAGAGTCAGAAGCCTCCTTCATATAGTCGCCTGCAAGCATACCGAGACCACCAGAGTAGATTTTCACAACCTGGTTGATACCGTACTCCATACAGAAGTAAGCCACAGATGGACGTGTTGCGTCTGGCTCAACATCCATGTAGTCGCGGAACTTCTTGTATACCTGCTTTACCGATTCCATGATGGCCTTATCCTTCACGATAGCCTCCTTGCGCTCATAGCTCAGGCGGTCGAGAAGCATTACCGGGTTGTGACCAACCTCTTCATATAGATCGCTGTCAAGGCTCTTCCACATGTTGCGAGCCTCATAGTTCCACGCCCACCACATGTTGTGTGCGAGCTCATCAAGACACTTCAGCTCTGAGGGAAGTGTAGACTTGACGTTTACCTCCTTCCACTGAGGAGCGTTAGCATAGTCTGCTTTGATTTTCATAAGTTATTAATTATTATTTATTTAGTTGTATTTTTCTTACCTTTTAATTACTCGCCAGCTTTCGAGCATCTTGCCTCCGCCTTGCGCAGCGCGATGTCGTATGCTTCATAGTAATATATAATGAATTTGCTCCACAATGCGTTCTCTGCCAGAGCGCGTGCCTTGTTGCGTATGCGTCCCTGTTTCTGCTTCGTAGCATTGGCGTACTTCTCAACAGCCGCCTTGATGCTGTCAGCCACCTCATTGTAGTTGTAGTCTGTGCGGTGGATTACCTCCACGCCATCCTCGATTGTGCCTTCCTTGCCAATAACGGTGTTTGCCCAAAGACCAAAGCCTGCGAGGTCGGTTGTGATGCACGGCACCTTGAACGCCGTAGCCTCCAGCGGAGTGTAGCCCCACGGCTCGTAGTAAGACGGGTAGATGCAGAGGTCGTTGCCGAGGATGGTGTCATAGTAAGCAAGGTTCACAATGCCGTCCTCGCCTGTGAGGTAGCACGGAATGAACACCAACTTTACGCGTTCGCCCTTGGCGTTGTGCATGCCGAGCCAGTTCATCATGCCCAATGCACGGTCGTTCTGTTGCTCGTTCAGCCAATGGGTGATGACTGGGGTAGGGAGCGGAGTGTCGAATTTCTCACCTTTCTCCATAGCAGCCAAACGCTCTGCCAAGTCTTCGCGTGCACAATTCACCCATGCCGGCACTTCGATGAAGGCAACTATGTCCTTCTTAAGGTTCTCTGCATTAGTGCGCAGACGATTCATAGCATCGATGAAGACATCAATGCCCTTGTTGCGCCATTCGTAGCGTCCACTTGTAGAGATGATGATTGCGTCGTCTTCAATCTCGTCGCCAGAGAGAGCACGTGCTATGTCGAGCAGACGCTTGCGGGCTGCGGCACGCTTCTTGTCGAAAGTCTTGCCCTGTGGCACGAAGTCGTCTTCGAAGCCATTCGGCAGCACTACGTCCACAGGCTTGTCCATAAGCTCCTTGCATTCTGTGGCTGTTATATCGCTCACGGTTGTGAAGCAGTCTACGTGGAGCGCTGTCTGCTTCTCAATAGAGTGTTTGCTCTCCATGTTCAGCTCGGCAGCCATCTGGTCGCCGTTATATGCCTCAAGGTATTCGTAGAGCGGCTTGTTGTTGCCGGCAATACTGCGTCCTATACTTGTAGCATGTGTGGTGAAGATGGTCGCAATCTGCGGCACGCGGTCGTTGATGTAGAGTGCGCCCAAACCAGTCATCCACTCGTTAGCATGATAAATAACCTTAGCTTGCTTCTTAGCTTTCGGCTTGCTGATTTCGCTGGTATAGAAACTCTCCACAACAAGACCCGCTGCGTACGAGAACATCGAAGCCTCGTCGTAGTCGCCGTATGCGTGAAGGCTGTCAACGTGGTACTTCTCCCAAAGCTGACCGTATATCATGTCCTTCTCAGCATAATACTGATTGAAGTCGACGAGTATGGCTACCGGATTGCCCGGCACCGTCCATCTGCCTATCTTTACTTTCAAGCCTTCTTTCTCTGCCTTCTTTCTCCACGAAGCGAAGATTTTGTCGTCTTCGGCGAAATACGGACTTGTTTTTTCACCCCAACAGTCGGGACCAATAAAGATGAGTTTGTCACCAAGCTGCTCTACAAGCGTCTTGGCTCTTGTCGAAAGCACTGTATAAATGCCTCCTACCTTATTGCAAACTTCCCAACTCGATTCAAAAATGTAGTCTGGAAATAAATTCTCTTTTTTCATAAAAAAGTTTAATGTCGCTTGCAAAAATACTATTTTAAAGATAAAAAAACGATTTTTATGCTCTCTTTTTTTGCAAAATAGCCGTATTCTTGATGTAAATTTAATACTTTTGCGCAGAGTTAAGCACATATCTTAGAATCTCATATTTTTACACAATGTTTAAACAAACAAATTAACAATATGAAAAAGTTATTCATCCTTATGTTTGTACTCCTTGTGTCTGTTAAACTTGCAGCGCAGAGCGACAAAGTGTTCCATACGTACATTTACAACGATGAATTTAAGGTGTATATGGACATAAATTTGTATGAAAACAACGTAATTGTTCCTGATCAAGAGCTTTTCGGAGAGATACCGGGCTACTTCGGAGCCAAGCGCGACCAACGCAAATGGCTTATCACGTCTGCCAAGATTGACGGCAAGAATAGCGCTACTCTCGAGATTGTCAACGATTACGGGTCGGAAGATCTCACCGCCACTCTTACCTACAACCCTGAGGATGGTTCGTATGTGCTTAAGCAAAAGAGTGGTAGCCGCATCAAGATTGTTGTAAACCGCAAATGGGTGAAGATACCTATCGAACTGAAACTTGTTCCGCGCAAGTAGTATGTTACCTGTATCTGGTAAGCCAATTACCTGTATCTGGTAACTTTATTACCGGTGTCGGGTAATGCTATTACATGTATCGGAGAACTCAAGTACCGAACACAGGTTCTGAAGGAGAGTATACAAAGAAGGGCTGAATTCCGCACAAGAAATTCAGCCCTTCTTTGTATATACATTATTATAAATGCTTGTAGCACAATGTCTTTGTTTGCATTTTTGCCTTGTTTACGGCAGAAACTAACGCGTCTTTGTCTTCAAAACCGGTTCGCATGTGAGACCTATGCCCAGCTTCTTGAATATCTTTCTGTCCACTTCGCTCAGCATAACCGTGCAATGAACCTGACAGCCACGCAGCTTAGGCAATTGTTCCAATGCCTTGCGGCAGTTCTCGTCGTTCTCAGAGAGCACGGAGAGCGCCACGAGCACCTCGTCGGTATGCAGACGAGGGTTGTGACCGCCAAGATAATTGGTCTTGGTATACTGTATCGGCTCGATCATCGACTGCGGAATGAGCTTTGTTGTATGGTCAATTCCGGCAAGATGCTTCGTCACATTTAGCAGAAGGGCGGCGCTACAGCCCAACAGCGGACTTGAGTTGCCGGTGATGATTGTGCCGTCCTCAAGTTCGATAGCCGAAGATGTGTGCCCGGTACGCTCAAGGCACTCACGTGCTGCAACGGTGGTGCGACGGAAGTCGGTTGTTATCTTCGCCTGGTTGAACAGCATCTGTATCTTGCTGATTTCTCCTTCGTTGCATGCGCCGAGAGCCAGCTTATTTGTAGCCTCATAGTAGCGGCGGATAATCTCGTTCTTCGATGCCTCGCAGCAAACCTTGTCGTCGCTGATGCAGAAGCCTACCATATTCACACCCATGTCTGTCGGCGACTTGTATGGATTCTCGCCGTAGATGCCTTCGAAGAGAGCGTTCAATACGGGGAAAATCTCGATGTCGCGGTTATAGTTCACCGCAATCTTGTTGTAAGCCTCAAGATGGAATGGGTCAATCATGTTGACGTCGTTAAGGTCTGCCGTTGCTGCCTCGTATGCGATGTTCACTGGGTGCTTCAACGGAAGGTTCCAAACCGGGAATGTCTCAAACTTCGCATAGCCTGCTCTTACGCCGTGCTTGTTCTCATTATAGAGCTGGCTAAGACATACAGCCATCTTGCCGCTGCCCGGGCCCGGTGCAGTCACGATAACCAGCGGACGCTCGGTCTTTACGTAGTCGTTCTTTCCGAAGCCGTTGTCTGAAGCGATGAGCTTGACGTCATGCGGATAGCCCTCAATGAGGTAGTGGCAGTAGGTCTTGATGTTGCTGCGCTCAAGACGCTGCTTGAAGGCGATTGCGGCAGGCTGTCCGTTGTAATGAGTGATGACAACCGAACCGACCATAAAGCCACGGTTCTGGAACTCGCTGCGCAAACGTAGCACATCCTCGTCGTAGGTGATGCCAAGGTCGGCGCGCTTCTTGTTCTTCTCAATGTCGGCAGCACTAATGACAATCACTATCTCTATGCTGTCGCTTATCTTCTGAAACATGCGCAACTTGCTGTCGGGCTGAAAACCCGGCAGCACGCGGCTTGCATGATGGTCGTCGAAAAGTTTGCCACCAAGTTCGAGGTACAATTTTCCATCAAACTGCGAAATTCTCTCCTTGATGTGCTCCGACTGAATGTTCTGATACTTCTCGTTATCAAATCCGATGTTCATAATTGCTTATCTATTCTTGTACATTGACTCGTAATAGTTCTGATAATCGCCAGACGTCACGTTGTCCATCCACTCCTGATTGTCAAGATACCAGCGCACGGTCTTCTCAATGCCTTCTTCAAACTGCAAGCTCGGCTCCCAACCGAGTTCCTTCTGCAATTTGCGTGAGTCGATAGCGTAGCGCATATCGTGGCCCATACGGTCGGTAACATGAGTGATGAGGTTGAGGTCTTCACCTTCCTTGCGGCCGAGCAGACGGTCGACAGTTTTGATGAGGACGTGGATGATGTCGATGTTCTTCCACTCGTTGAAACCGCCGATATTATATGTGTCAGCCACCTTGCCCTTATGGAAGATAAGGTCGATAGCGCGAGCGTGGTCCTCTACGTACAACCAGTCGCGTACGTTCAGACCCTCGCCGTATACCGGCAGCGGCTTGCGATGACGGATGTTGTTGATGAAGAGCGGAATGAGCTTCTCCGGGAACTGGTACGGGCCATAGTTGTTGGAGCAGTTGGTCACGATGGTCGGCATTCCGTATGTGTCGTGGAAAGCGCGTACAAAGTGGTCGCTGCTTGCCTTTGCGGCAGAGTAGGGCGAGTGGGGGTTATACTTGGTCGTCTCAAGGAAGAACTCTGTGCCGTAAGCATGGTGGTGAGCAGAAGATGCTTTTGTTGTGAACGGAGACTCAATACCTTCCGGGTTTGTAAGTTCGAGCGCACCATAAACTTCATCTGTAGAGATGTGGTAGAAGCGTTTGCCTTCGTACTTCTCTGGAAGGCTCTCCCAATATATTTTCGCAGCCTGAAGCAACGACAATGTGCCCATCACGTTAGTGCGTGCGAAGGTGAACGGATCCTTAATAGAGCGGTCTACGTGGCTCTCTGCAGCAAGGTGGATAATGCCGTCAACCTTGTGCTTCTTCATGAGTTCGAGAACCATCTCGAAGTCGCAGATGTCACCCTTAACGAATGTGTAGTTCTCTTTGTCCTCGATGTCCTTCAGGTTGGCGAGGTTGCCAGCATATGTGAGTTTGTCGAGGTTTATTATGTTATACTCCGGGTACTTGTTGACAAAAAGTCGAACAACATGTGAGCCGATAAAACCGGCACCGCCAGTAATGATGATATTCTTCATATTATTTACTAATTTAGTGTGTGATATGCTTATTTGTTGTTTGCTTCTGCAAGCTGCTTGATGCACACTTTCAGTGAATCGGTCCAGTAGGGAACCTTTACACCGAATGTAGCTTTGAGTTTCGACTTGTCGAGTACAGAGAAGTGCGGACGTTTTACCGGACTCGGGAACTCCTCGCTGTAGCAAGGCTGGATGTCGCAAGTGTTGCCAGAAAGTTCGCATATAACCTTCGCAAAATCGAACCATGAGCATACGCCTTCGTTAGAGAAGTGGTAGATGCCGGTCTTGTCAAACTGTTCTGTTTCGATTATGTGTGAGATAATGTCTGCAAGATCGCCCGCAAATGTCGGGGTGCCTACCTGGTCGAATACGACCTTGAGTGAGTCTTTTGTAGAGGTGAGCATCTGCATCGTCTTTACAAAGTTCTTGCCCCACTGCGAATAAAGCCATGCTGTACGTATGATGATATGATTGCATCCTGTGGCCTCTATCGACTTCTCGCCTGCGAGCTTTGTCTTGCCATAAACGCCGAGCGGATTTGTCTCCCAATCCTCACGGCACGGCACATTACGGTCGCCTTGGAATACATAGTCGGTGCTAACGTGTATAAGCGTGCCGTCTACTTCCTTCATGGCTGTAGCAAGATTGCCCGCAGCTGTATTGTTAAGCAGATTGGCAAAGTCGTAGTCGGTTTCTGCTTTGTCTACATTGGTGTAGGCTGCGCAGTTGACAATAACATTCACGTTGCGCTCCTTTACCATCGCGCGTACGGCGTCAATATTGGTGATGTCGAGCTGTTCGTAGCCCTCTGCTACATCAGTAAATATATAATGGTGTTTGCTACCAAGTGCCACGCGCTGCATTTCGTGTCCGAGCTGACCGTTGGCACCAGTTACTAATATGTTCATAGTTATAGATATTTAAAAAGTAAACGGAGAATCGAAGTCTTTCAGCAGAGCATGCTTAGTGTCTTTCTCGCTCAAGATAGCCTTGTCGGTAGGTATGCGCCAGTCGATGCCTAACGATTTGTCGAGAATAGATATGCCGCCATCAGCTTCCGGATGGTAGAAGTTGTCACATTTATACTGGAATACGGCTGTTTCGCTCAATACCGCGAAACCGTGAGCGAAGCCTTTAGGGATAAAGAACTGGCGATGGTTGTCCTCTGTCAACTCCACAGCCACATGCTTGCCGTATGTTGGCGAACCTTTTCTTATGTCTACAGCAACATCAAGAACGGCACCTTTCACACATCTTACGAGCTTACTCTGTGTGAATGGCGGGCGCTGGAAATGAAGACCACGCATCACGCCATACGACGACATGCTCTCATTGTCCTGACAAAACTCTATGTGGCCTACCTTTTCGTCAAACTCTCGCTGTGAAAAACTCTCGAAGAAATATCCTCGAGCATCCTTGAAAATGCGTGGTTCAATAATAACCACTCCTTCAATATCGGTTTTAATTACTTCCATATCGGTGTTATTGTTTTTGCAAAGGTACATATTATTTATTTATTACGTGGTATATTATCATAATTTGCTTACTAAAAAAGGTGAAAGCCTATTAATCTGTGGTAAAGATATTAGTTAAATTTCGCTGTTAGAAATAAAAAAGGTAATTTCGCTTCCACAGATTTATCGTTCCAAATACGAATATTATTTATGAAAAAGATATTATTTACTATATTCTTGGCGTTCTCGGCATTGCACATGTCGGCTTACGACTTCCTCAGACCGGTTAAAGATTCAATTCCTAACGGCTACAATTTCTGGGTGTACACACCTATCGACTACTTCTATTCGCAGGAGCATACTCCGGTTATCATATTCCTCCACGGAGCGAGCCTTTGCGGCAGAAATCTTGATCGTGTGCGTCGCTACGGACCGCTTGACGCTATCGTAAAGGGTCGCGAGATTGAAGCGCTGACTATTGTTCCGCAAAACCCTGGCGGCGCTTGGAACCCTAAGAAGATAATGGATGTGCTTGATTGGGTGAAGCGCAACTATGCTTGTGACACAACCCGTGTGTATGTGCTCGGCATGAGTTTGGGCGGATATGGCACAATGGATGTTTGTGCAACGTATCCCGACCGCATAGCAGCAGGAATGGCGTTCTGCGGCGGTTCATCCTTGAAAGACGTGAGCGGATTGGGCAAGTTGCCGTTCTGGATAATACATGGCACAGCAGACCGTGCGGTGCCTATAAAGCAGTCTAAAGTGGTTGTAGAAAAACTGAAGGAAAGCGGTAATGATACGCGCTTGCTATACGATTGGTGGCAGGGTGCAAACCACGGTGCACCGGCTCGCTTGTTCTATCTGCGCAAGACCTACGAGTGGCTTTTCTCACATAGTCTGCTTGATAAAGACCGACCCGTAAACCGCGACATCAGCATTCGATATGAGGACTTGCGAAAAGTATATGACGACGTGAACCGTGGAAACAATACCCCTGAAGTGATTGACGGGCCAAGTGTTATAAAGTCCGAAGGATCAGAATATTAAGCATTACTTTAATAACGAATAAAAGGCTACAGCATTTCTGCTGTAGCCTTATTTCATTTATAGTGAGTCATAGTGGTTGTGACACGAAACCACAACCACTTAAAGCCTATTACATTACGCCGTCTTCGCGGAGCTTGAGCTGCCACTTCCAAGCAGAAGCGAGTACATCTGCAAGGTTAGACTCAGCCTTCCAACCCAATACCTTGTTTGCCTTTGAGCAGTCGCCCCAGATCTTTTCGATATCGCCCTCACGACGCGGACCGAACTTCCAGTTGAGCTTAACGCCAGTAGCCTTCTCGAATGTCTCAACGATTTCGAGTGTAGAGTTACCATTGCCGGTGCCGATATTGAAGTATTCAATCGGTTCGGTCTCCTTGTCGAGCACGCGAGCCATTGCTGCCACGTGAGCCTTTGCGAGGTCTACTACATAAATGTAGTCGCGGATACAAGTGCCATCAGGAGTATTGTAGTCGTTACCGAAGATGGTAAGCTCCTTGCGTATGCCGATAGCTGTCTGTGTCACGAAAGGAATGAGGTTGTTAGGCACGCCGTTAGGCAACTCGCCGATTTCTGCAGACGGGTGAGCACCAATCGGGTTGAAGTATCTGAGAACGATGCTCTTGATAGAGGCACCGCTGTGGATATAGTCGGCAATAATCTGCTCGTTGATTTCCTTTGTATTGCCATAAGGAGATGTTGCCTTCTGGTGAGGAGCATCCTCTGTAACGGGGAGGTTTTCTGGCTTCGGCTGACCATATACAGTGCAGCTTGAAGAGAAGATGATGCCCTTAACGTCATACTTTGGCATAAGCTCGAGCAAGTTTACGAGCGACACGATATTGTTGCGATAGTAGAGCAATGGTTTCTGCACGCTCTCGCCAACCGCCTTTGAAGCAGCAAAGTGGATGATACCCTGAATGTCAGGATACTTTGCAAACACAGCCTCTGTAGCAGCCTTGTCGCGAAGGTCTACCTGCTCGAATGCTGGGCGAACGCCAGTAATCTTCTCGATACCATCAAGAACCTCGATCTTTGAGTTTGAGAGGTCGTCAACAATTACTACCTTGTAACCTGCTTCAATGAGCTCCACTGTTGTATGCGAACCGATAAAGCCCGTACCGCCAGTTACCAAAATTGTTTGTTTCATAATACTAAATAAGTTTTATAGTCTATTAATTACAATCTTAATGAAATTAGTTATAAGCGTCTGTATTGAACATATATCGCTTTAGTTTACCACAAAATTAATATTATAATTCGTAATGACAAATAAAACGCAGATATTTTTCCACAATTTGTTTGCGTTGTTAATAAAAAGGCGTATATTTGCAGATGATAGTATGCACAACGTAAAGTGAAACTTACTTCATTTCACCCAACTTGCAATATCTCTACATAAATAATAATCTAAACAAAATCGAAATGGAAAAAGCAACCGAACAAACAACACAGCAGATAGAGCGCTTCTTGAAGAAAATTGCTCAGAAATTTCCTCCGCGCGACGACGCTTCTGTCGTTACGGATATTCATGTGCGTGTCTCTCAAGGCAGCGGCGAGATGTTGGCGTTCGACGACGACGACAACGAGGTTACACGTTGCGTTGTAGAGCAATGGATAAACAATAACGACGAGGACTTCTATACAGGTGTGGAGCAGACGCTCATGGCTACGCTCTCGGCACAGTCAGCATTAGCCGACAGCCTCGGCATTCTTAAGCCTTACAGCTTTGTGCTTGAGAACGAGGACAAGGAGAATGTTGCCGAGCTTTATATCGCCGACGACGATACTGTCATTATCGGCAAGGATCTTATGGAAGGACTCGACTCTGACCTTAATGTATTTTTGGAAAAGCTGTTGGGTTAAATGATAGGACGAATACACTCTTTTGAATCGTTTGGCACGGTAGATGGGCCAGGCGTACGCTTCGTGACTTTTATGCAGGGATGTCCGTTGAGATGCCTGTTCTGTCACAACCCGGACACATGGGATCCTAACGGAAAATGCCAGTACGAGTTTACTCCAGATCAGTTGAGAGACGAAGTGGTAAAGTATCGTTCGTTCATTAAAAGCGGTGGTGTAACGGCTTCTGGAGGAGAGCCGTTGATGCAATCAGAGTTTGTGGCAGAGTTTTTCAGACTTTGTCACGATGAAGGCTTGCATACTGCGCTCGACACAAGTGGTGCTATCATTACGGATAAGGTCTTGAAGGTGTTGGACAATACAGACCTTGTATTGTTGGACATCAAGACAATGGACGCGGAGCTATATCCGACGCTTACCGGCGTAAAGCAGAACAACAATCTTGCTTTCCTCGATATTCTTGAGGAGCGTAAGATAAAGACCTGGGTGCGTCATGTTGTGGTTCCAAACCTGACCGACAACGACGAGTGGCTACGCAAACTTGGTGAGCACGTGTCGCATTACGATTGTGTTGAGAAGATAGAAATTCTGCCTTATCACACATTAGGTACGTATAAATACGAAAAGCTCGGCGAGAAGTATAAGTTGGAAGGTGTGCCTGCATTGTCTGCACAGAGAGCCAACGAGATACGCAGCATGATGTCGCAATACAAGCCGTGCCAGTAAGACTGGCTCAGACATATGGAAAAAACATTCGTAACAGATACAATACAATCAATTTGCAAAGACATCGGTTTTCCGTTCATAACGAAAGTGAAGACGGAGAAATGGAAAGCCGATGTCCTGGTAGATTGCGGACCATACAAGATAGCCTTCAATGTGTGCAATTTGCCGCGCAATGTGGAGGAGGTATATCTTGCCATGCGTCAGGAACGCGTGTGCGGATGCTGGATGCTAATGCCTTCGTTCAGAAAATTAGTATTAAGCAAGCTGCCTTGCTTTTATATTCAGGATATACGCGGCGAAATAAGTGTCCTTCTTCATAAGATTAGGGAAGAAGAATATTCGCTTCCGATTGACGATTTCATTCGTTCTATGATTTTAGGCAACATACGTTATGCCGAAACAATGAAGGTGAAGTATGTTGAGGTATGTTTTTATCAGAAGATATGCTGGAAGTGTCACGAGAAGAATCACATATATCTTATTAATAAGTTGATTTCGGCAGAAGGGATAGAGATAGAAAGTGGCATTGATTGCTTTTATGCTGAGATAGTTGATGGCGTAAAGCAATATATCGGCGCTCACTCTGAGTTGAAATTGAAGGTCGGCGATATAAAACCACGCTACAGCAAGTATCATCATGGAGCCAGCATGTCATTCGGTTGTGCATATTGCGACAGTCTTTTCGGGCACACCTACGTACAAGACGCCTATGACAACCTTGTCTTTTGTGTGAAGACACTGCCGAAAGCGCGCATAATAATCAATAAAGACTTTGTTGTACCAGCAAAGCGTTGGTATAAAAGAGACTAAACGCGTCGACTGATACGAACATTCGTACCAATCAACGCGTATTACTTATGTTATGTTTTATTGTTATGAAAAACAGCATAACCTTTTATGAAAGCAGGTCGTGTACGTATTCTACCAAACCTGCGTACCTGATAATCAATGTCAAGCAAATGGCGTAGAAGCCAGCCAACGCATCGTCGAGCATGCAGCCCCAACCTCCGTGTATATGGCGGTCTACCCAACGGCAGCCAAGCGGTTTCGTAATGTCGATTACGCGGAACAAGACAAAGCCTATCGTTGCGAGAGAAACGGCTACATACGACGGACCATCAACGAACAAGGCCGCAAGCGTAGCCACCCATGTTCCGAAATACTCGTCTATGATTACGGTTCGAGGGTCCTCGCCCCAGTAGCGTTCCATCACGTTGTCTGTCCAAACGCCCACAAATAGCGTACCTACCACAAGCAGAACCGTGGCTATAGCGAGCCAAAGTGGAGAGAGCGTGAAATAGAGGGCTATCCAGATAAGTAGCGCAACGAAACCGCCGAGTGTACCCGGTCCCCAAGGCCAAAAACCGACACCTAAACCGGTAGATATTATGACATGCAACCAAGGCGCTTCGCCCAGTTGGTGATTGTTATTATTGCTCATATTATTATACTTTATAAGTTATTCTGACGGCACCTCTTTATTCGTGCATCACTTCTTTGAACTCGATCTTCAGTTTGTCGTCTCCATCCACATCTATAGATATGGTGGTGCCCGGCTTCTTGTCGTCAGAAAGCAGCAACTCGCAAAGCACATCCTCGATGTATGTCTGTATGGCACGCTTCAGAGGGCGCGCTCCATACTGCGGACTGTAGCCCTTGTTTGCAAGCAGAGTCTTTGCTTCGTCGCTGATTTCAACGGCATAGCCCATATCGTTGATGCGCTTGAACAGACGAGACAACTCGATGTCCACAATCTTGCGTATCGCTGTATTGTCGAGCTGGTCGAACGTGATAATCTCGTCGAGACGGTTGAGGAACTCGGGCGCGAACTGGTGTGCCAGACTTTTCTGTATCACAGATCGTGCATATTCCTTAGCCTTTTCGCTCGAGTTGTCGAGCAACGCGGCGTTGAAACCTATGCCGTTGCCGAAATCGACAAGCTGGCGTGTACCGGTGTTCGAGGTCATGATGATGATTGTATTGCGGAAGTCGACCATTCTGCCGTTACCGTCAGTCATGCGACCCTCATCGAGCACTTGCAGTAATAGGTTGAACACATCGCCATGCGCCTTCTCCACCTCATCAAGAAGAACGATAGAGTAGGGATGGCGGCGTACTTTCTCTGTGAGCTGTCCACCTTCGCCGTAGCCTACATATCCCGGAGGCGCACCTACGAGACGCGAGGTGTTGAACTTCTCCGAGTATTCGCTCATGTCGATACGTATAAGGGCGTCCTTCGTGCCGAACATCAGCTCTGCCAAGGTCTGTGCAAGATAGGTCTTACCCACACCGGTTGAGCCGAGGAACATGAATACGCCTATCGGACGGTTAGGGTCTTTAAGTCCGAGACGATTACGCTGTATGCTGCGCACGATTTTGCCGATGGCGTCGTCCTGAGCCACCACAACCGATTTGAGTCTGTCGCCGAGGTTCTTCAGCACGTAACTCTCCGATTCGGAAATGCGCTGTACGGGTATGCCCGACATGATAGAAACCACGTTAGCAACGTCTGCCTCTGTGACTGTTTCACGGCGTCCGTCGTCAGAAGCCACCCACTCGTCGTTCAGAACCTTAAGTTCGCTCTCAAGCTGTGTCTCGCGGTCGCGGTAAGTAGCTGCCACTTCAAAGTTCTGGTCGTCTGCTGCCGCTATCTTCAACTGATGGATATTTGCCAATTCCTTCTCCTTCTCAATTATTGAAGGTGGAATTACTGCATGTTGCAGATGAACCTTCGAGCCAACTTCGTCCATTGCGTCAATAGCCTTGTCGGGGAACGCACGCTCTGAGACGTATCTGCCAGTCAGTTTCACGCAAGCCACCAACGCCTCGTCGGTATAGCGCACATGATGATAGTCCTCATAGCGCTCCTTGATGTTCTTCAGAATGTCGAGTGTCTCTGCTTCGGTAGAGGGTTCTATCATTACGCGCTGGAAACGACGCTCAAGAGCACCATCCTTCTCGATAGAGTTGCGATACTCATCGAGCGTTGTGGCACCGATACATTGTACCAAACCGCGAGCCAACGCCGGCTTCATGATATTAGCAGCATCCATTGAACCAGGCGTGCTACCTGCACCTATTATAGTATGTATTTCGTCGATGAAGACAATGATGTCTGGATTCTGTTCCAACTCGTGCAGCAATGCCTGGATGCGCTCCTCGAACTGTCCGCGATACTTCGTTCCGGCTACGATAGATGTCATATCGAGACGGAAGATGCGCTTGTTGAATAGCAGCGGAGATGTGCGTCGGCGGGCGATAAGCTGGGCAAGTCCTTCGGCAATGGCACTCTTGCCAACGCCAGGTTCGCCGATAAGTATAGGGTTGTTCTTCTTTCGACGGCACAGTATCTCGGTGACACGCTGTATCTCCTTGTCGCGTCCGATTACGAGGTCGAGCTTACCCTGGGCTGCAGCAAGTGTGAGGTCGGTAGAGAATTTGTCAAGCACTGGTGTCTTGTCTGTTCCGCCGCCCATTGGTTTGTTCGTTGTATCAGAAGTAGCGCTCTGATTCTTGTTGTTATGTGAAGAGAAATTGTCATGCGACACCAGATTGTCGTCATCGTCAGACAATCCTACGCCGTTTTTGACATTTGAGTTTGTTTGCATAAGAAAATTCATAGCTTTCTCGTATGTTAAACCATTCTCAAGAAGTACGCTTTTGGCACCACTTGCCATTTTGTCATGCAGTATAGCAAGTATGATATGCTCAACGTCCACTTCCTTAGAATGCTGAAGTCGGGCTTCAAGTATTGATAATTTGAGAATGTTGTTAGCATGCTCGTCGAGCGAGATGTTTCCGTTGTCAGACGAAGCTGCGGCAGAGTTGTCCTCTTGAATATTCTTCTCAAGCTGCAACTTCACCTTGTCGACATCTATATTGGCGCCCGTAAGCAGGGCCTTCAGCGGACTTTGCTTGTCTCTCAACATTCCAAGCACAATATGTTCGGGACGTATAGCACCTGAAGACAGCCTTAAAGCCTCTTCTCTGCTGAAAGATAGGTTTTCTGATACTCTTTGTGAAAACGAATTTGTCATTTAATATATTATCCTTGAATTATGTTCGTAAATATTTAACTTCTGCCTATGCACATGTAGGCATTATAGTACATGCAAAATACATGCCACTAATTGTCAGCCAATCGTTTTAACTCTCTTTCTATATAGTTCAACTTGTCTTGATTGTTGTATCGGCGATAGTATGCCAGCGCTTCGATAAAGTATTCCTGAGCATTTTCGATGTCGCGCATGTGCTTGTAACACATACCGATACGCAACAGCGAATCGCCTTTTTCATTGTTATAGCATAGCAATGTATGCTTCTCGAACAGCGGCACAGCGTCTATATACTTCTTCAGACGAAAATAACTTTCTGCCACACAATAGTAATATACTGCCAATTCGTGTGGGGCAAACACATTCAGTTTAGTTAGTATCGGCTCTAAAGTCGCTACCGCCCGCTCATATTCGCCATCGTAATAGCAACAAACGCCCATATAAGCCTGAAAACGTGGGTTCAACTTGTACTTGCTGTCAAGTTTTGAGAACCATATCAGCGCTTCATGGAACTTGCCGCTTTGAAAGTAATCGACAGCCCTCGACAGCTTTTCGGCATCTGTCTGCTCGGTTGCCGATTCGTATATATGTATATGTGCACGGCTATGTGCATTAACAGTAGATGAAAGAGAGATGAAACATACCAATAAAGCCAATCTGGTTCTTTTTGATATATTCATATATTGCGGCTTATTCTGTATAGAAATCGATCAGTTCGTTGAGCGCTTTCTGGCAAACCGGACAGAAGTCGGGGTGGGCATTGCTGCGCATACGGCAGTCGAACGATGGACGATAGACACCTTTCAGACTGTAGCCTGCACCTTCATATACACCTAACGGATGCTGCAGCTTTGCATTCTTCTTGTTCTTCTTGGTTTTCTTGCCGTAGAAGTCAGCCGGTGTAGGTATCGGTGTTGTCGGAGCAATGAGTTTCTCCCATTTATCGTGGAAATCAACGAGTGTTGTTATGTTCTTCTCCCAAGGCTCTACATCATGTGGATACATCGGCAACGCCTCCTGCTCGTAGGCATATTCGTCAGCCAATCCTGCGAAGCTATGACCGAATTCATGCACAACGACCTGCTTGTAAAGCGGATGGTGTGTCATACTAAGATTGTACGAGTTCAATATGCCGCCACCGCCGTATTCGGAAGTGTTCACCAATACGATTATATGTTCGTACGGAGTGCCGGCAAGTGCGTCGTGCAGGTCCTTCAGATTGAGCGTTGTGAGGTATCTGTTTGAATAGAACGTATCGAAATGGCTACCCAAAACTGTATTCTTCCATACACCTTTTGAAGGAATACTTGTACCGGAGTCTTCAGATGTTGACTCCACAGCAATTATGTTAAAGCGGTTGCGCTTCGACTTGAATGGTTCATGCTCGAAAAGTGCCTCTGTTGCGATGCGGGCATCCTCCAAGAATGTAGACATTTCGTCTTTGCTGTAGCCTTCTGCGACGTATGCAATACGAATACACTTCGTTGTGTCTTCTGCCGCTTGCAATGTGATGTATGGCGTAACGTAATTGAATCCGATGTGTCTGATCAATATATCGCTCGGATTGACGACATGAGTCATCGTTGTAACAATTTTCTGACGGTTATCACGCAAATCGACAGTTATGTCTACAACATCCTTTGGCATAGGTACAAGGAACACGTTTTCGAACGACTTGCTCGTAGTTTTTGCCTCGTCGTATGTCAGCCATTCTTGAAACAATGTTGAGAAAGAGTTCGTGTATATAACCTGCTTCGTGTTATGGTCGCGCACCGTAATATGACCATTTCCTTGAACAGGCAGTATGTCAAGATTGTTTCTCTTGCCATACCAATGAGGCATAAGGTTACACTTGTCCAAGGAAATCTGCTGAGACTGCGCATCACCTGAGAAGATGTAGTCTACACGCAATGTGCTGTCGCAGAAAAATTTGTCAAAATCAATTTTTTTATTTTGAGCTTTGCTTGGCATAATTGCGAACAGGCAAAGCAGCAGTATCAATTGTCTTAACATTGTCTTCATATTCATTTTATGTTAATCTATATCTGTTTTTATACTTCGAATTGTTTAATCAACTTCTTTACATAATCTCTTGACCAATCACTTTCGTGAAAGCGCTGATCGTCATATTTCAAGAGGTCTATATCCATAGCAATTTTGCCTTCATTACGCAGAAACTCGGTGTTGCCACATTGCGTTTCCATTTGCTTGGTCTTTGCTACGATTTGCTCTGGCTCATCTTCTGTAAAGCCACAAGCAAGAAAGTTGAGATACTTCTTGTCGCTTAATACGTCTCCAACAGGCTCTGTAAGCAGTTCTTCAGAAAACTGCACTTTGTGAAATGCCTCGGATATTAATCCTTTTACGAGTTCGGCGTTTGACTCGCGGTTGAAATTAGTGCCTATTGACAGTATGATTCTATGCATATTAGAAGCGTCTTCTGAATTCGGCACATACAATAGCTGTTGCTATTGCTACATTCAAGCTGTCGGCCGTTGCACGACCTTCCGGATAATTAGGTATTCGTAAAGCTCTGTTTACGAGATTGCGAATGGCAGGGGATATGCCTTTCCCCTCATTACCCATCACAATCAAACCTACCTCTGTAAGTTCTTGATTGTAGATATTGTCGCCTTCAAGAAGTGTACCGTAGATAGGGAAGTCTTTTGGCAGCGAATCAAACAGTACAGAAAGATTCATGTATGTTACTTTCACACGAGCTATGCTTCCCATAGTTGCCTGCACAACCTTCGGATTGTAGGCATCAGCTGTATCTGCGCTACAGATTACGTTCTCGATGCCAAACCAATCAGCTATACGAATTATTGTGCCAAGGTTGCCAGGATCCTGTACGCCATCAAGTACAATCGTAAGTTTGCTTGTAAGCAGATTGGTATCAACATGAGAATCGAGCATCTTGAATACGGCAAGCACCTGCTGCGGATGGCACAGAAAGCTTGCTTTGGTAAGCTCTTCTTCCGTTACTTCTATAATTTCGCAATTTGCGACAGAAGCTATTGCGCGTCCTTCACCTTTCAACCATTCTGTTGTACCTACGAGCAGCATCAAATTGCTTTTATTACGCGAAAAAATATCGCCAACAACTTTTGGACCTTCGGCTACAAAGACGCCTTCAGCATCACGAAACTTCTTGGTTTTGAGTGAGTGTAAATATTTAATTTTGTTTTTGCTTATCATCTTCTTAATTAAAACTATCAAAATACGTTATGAATCTTCACTTCGAGTAAAAGACTCTGCAAAGGTAGCAATATTTATCGTTTTTTTTGTATCTTTGCATGGTTTTTCAAACATAATGAATATTAATTTAGTACTATTAGTAAAGATGTTGTCTAAGGTCAAAATAAAGTCTGCTTCAATAACGTTAGGGATGATAGCTATATTAGCCTTTATATCTTCTTGTTCCTCAACGAAGTTCATTGCCGATGACGATTGTCTTTTGAAAAGTTGCACGATAAGCAGCGATGAAAAGTCTTTTAATGTGAAATCGCTCGAACCTTATTATGCGCAGCGTCCAAACTCTAAGTGGTTCTCTTTAATAAAGCTTCCTTTAGGCATATATAGCTTGTCTGGCAGAGACAGCACAAAATGGATAAATCGCACACTGAGGAGAATAGGGGAGAGCCCGGTTGTTTTCGATTCGTTAAAGACGAAAAAGTCATGCGACAACATGGTATCGGCAATGAAGTCAATGGGATATCTGCAAGCTGACGCTTCTTATAATGTAGCTAAAAAGAACAAGAAGGTAACTGTTCAATATACCATAAATCCAAACGTTTTATATTACGTTGATTCAGTTAAATATGTAATAGAGGACGAAACACTCTTGCCGTTACTTGCGGAGAAAGCCTTCAAAGGAAAACTATTAAAGAGAGGTATTCCTTTTTCGACATCAACTCTTGATGCTGAGCGCAAACGTATTGCACAGATTCTTCTAAATAATGGTTATTACAAATTCAATAAGGATTTTATTCATTACGTAGTTGACACTATTGGCAAGAGCAATAGGGTAGACGTTGAGCTTCATCTTATAAAGTATAGAAGTTCAAATAATAGTCCTGAGACTCCGCACAAGAAATATATCATTAACAATATTTATTTCCGTTCTGGTGATGGCAAAAAACTGCCATTACGCAAGCGCGTACTCTATAACAATACAGTAATTGCACCTGATGCTTTATTCTGCTCAGAGGATGTCCAAAATACTTACAACAACTTTGCACGTCTGCAGGCTGTTCGTTATACAAACATTCATTTTGAGGAACTGCCCGATACAAATCTTTTGGATTGTAACGTGCAGATAAGCACGCGAAAGCCTAATTCTATATCTTTCCAACCTGAAGGTACAAATACAGCTGGTGATTTTGGTGCTGCAGCTTCGTTGACTTATACAAACAATAATTTGTTCCGTGGGAGTGAAACCTTCAGTGTCCAGTTGCGTGGTGCATACGAGGCAATCAAGGGACTTGAGGGTTATCAGAACGAGAATTATGTGGAATATAATATCGAAACAAAGTTAGCTTTTCCGCGTATTATTGCTCCTTTCCTGTCCGAAAGATTTCGCAAGAAGAACCGTATGAAGTCGGAATTGCTCTTTAGTTACAATATGCAGAATCGACCGGAGTTCCATCGTCGTGTGCTTACTGCTGCATGGCGATACCATTGGAGCATGGGCAGAAAGAAACCATCATACAGATTTGATTTCTTGGACATAAACTATGTACACATGCCTTGGATTTCAGCAACATTTAAGAAAGAATATCTTGATGATGCTTCAAATAGAAATGCAATCCTTAGATATAATTATGAGGATATCTTTATCCTGCGAACTGGATTGAATTATTCATTCAGCGATTCTAAAAACGCTCTGCGTTCTAACGTAGAAATAGGTGGAAACTTGCTATACGGCATCTCAAATCTGTTTAAGGCTAAACGCAACGCCCAAAATCAATACACGCTCTTTAAAATTGCTTATGCACAATATGTTAAGGGCGATATTGATTATACACGTCTCGTGAAAATAGATACAAAGAATACACTCGCATTGCACTTCGGACTTGGTATTGCTTATCCTTATGGAAATAGTACAATTCTTCCATTTGAAAAGCGTTATTTCTCAGGTGGTGCAAACTCTGTTAGAGGTTGGAACGTCCGTGCACTTGGTCCTGGTAAATTCAAGGGAAAGGATGGCCGTATCGACTTCATAAACCAAACTGGCGATATGAAGCTTGATATGAATATGGAGTTGCGTACGTTCTTGTTTTGGAAATTCAATTGCGCATTCTTTGTCGATGCAGGAAATATATGGACTTTGAAAAACTATAAAGACCAACCTGGAGGACAATTCAAGTTCAACGAATTCTACAAACAGATAGCTGTAGGATATGGTTTAGGATTACGCTTGAATCTGGATTACTTTATCATGCGAATGGATTTCGGAATGAAGGCTGTTGATCCTGCATACGATACAAACAAGGAACATTTCCCAATAACAAATCCACGTTTAAAGGACATGACCTTGCACTTCGCCGTAGGAATGCCGTTCTAAACAATACGTCAACAAGAAGTCGATAATAAACATACATCAAGATGTCGACAATTTATCGATATCTTGATGTGTTATCAGTGGAGAAGTGTATTGATAATGTTAATGATTTTATAAAAATAAAACGATTATTTATCATAATGTCCGTTATAGAGAGTAGTCCTTTAAGATTATAAATTTATACATGGAAGATACTATATTATTCAATAATATTTTGTACATTTGATGTGATTTTCACAGGTTTATGATAAATAGATTCTTGCAAAGTAAATTATTGGCATAACTTGGATAATGAATAACTTCATAACTATAAATGATGCAAAACTATCGTAAGATAATACATATAGACATGGATTGCTTCTATGCTGCTGTGGAACGTCTTGATAACAATAATCTTGCAGGGAAAGCAATCGTTGTTGGACACGATTCTGACCGCGGTGTTGTTGCTACTGCGAGTTATGAGGCGCGTCGTTATGGCGTACATTCTGCGCAATCCATTAGAATGGCAAAAAGACTTTGTCCTAATTTGTTGATAATAGAACCTCGATTTGAGCGGTATAAAGAAATTTCCAATAAAATTCATAATATATTTCATAGATATACTGACTTAATAGAACCGATATCACTTGACGAAGCGTTCTTGGATGTTACACAAAATAAAGAAGGTATTGAATTAGCTGCAGACATTGCAAAAGAAATAAAGGCTGCAATTCATGATGAACTTGGCTTAACGGCTTCGGCCGGTGTATCTTATTGTAAATTGCTTGCCAAGATAGCATCCGATTATAATAAGCCCGACGGCTTATGTATCATTCATCCTGATAATGCTATCGCGTTTTTAGACAAGTTAAAGGTAGAGGACTTGTGGCTTGTAGGTCATAAAACTGCACTCGAATTGCATTCGTTGGGTATATTTAAAGTTCGGCAGTTGCGAAATCAATCGCTGTCTACCCTATCACGTTTGTTTGGAAAACGTGGGCAATTGTTCTATGACTATGCACGTGGTATTGATGATAGTCCAGTAGAAGCACGAAATGATAGAAAATCGGTTAGTTGCGAAAGTACATTCGCTCAGGACCTTTCATTGAAATCGAATGTTATTATCGAGCTATACCACATAACATTGGAACTGGTAAACCGCCTTGATAAGAGCGATTTTTCTGGTCACACACTTACATTAAAAGTGAAATACGCCGACTTTACGCAAGTTACAAGAAGCCTGACCTGCGCTACCCCACTAACATCTAAAGATACGATTCTACCTTTAGCAAAAAAGTTACTACAAAAAGTAGAGATTAACGCCTCTCATCCGATAAGGTTAATGGGGCTTGGTGTAAGTTTGGGCGACGATAAACCCCAAAATAAATTATTATCAAAACCTAAGCAAGAGGAACCACAACTGCCTTTTGCTGAATATTGATAGTATTCATGAAAATTTCATTCTAAGAGAATGACACGCCGTATGCAGGCTTTAGTCATCGTTCGCGTTCGTTGTCTATGCCGATTCCGTACGCCGCCCAATCAGATTCTGTACGCTGCCCAATCAGATTCCGTACGCAACCCGATCAGATTCCGTACGCTGCCCGATCAGATTCCGTACGCGAACGGCAAAAACATGTATAGACACAATAAAAGGGCAATTCAATATCGCTATTGAATTGCCCTTACACATATTATTATAGAGCTAATCTAGGAAACTGTTATAGAGCTAATTTAGCAAACCTTGTGTGAACCTTCGCTGATAACAACGTCGATTACCTTCGGCTCCTTGCCATATTTTGCAGAGTATTTAGCCTTAGCGTCAGCGATGAACTGATCATAAAGCTCGTCCTTTACGAGGTTGATTGTGCAGCCACCGAAACCGCCACCCATGATACGGCTACCAGTAACGCCATTCTCCTTGGCGATGTCGTTGAGGAAGTCGAGTTCTTCACAAGAAACCTCATACTCCTTGCTGAGACCTTCATGAGTTTCGTACATCTTCTTGCCAACAGTCTCGTAGTCGCCTGCATTAAGAGCATCACAAACAGCAAGAACACGGTCTTTTTCGCCGAGCACGAAGTGAGCGCGCTTGTAGTCTTCCTCACCTACTTCAGCCTTAACCTCCTCAAGCTGTTCCCATGTGCAGTCGCGCAGAGTCTCGAAGTGAGCCTCCGGATGCTTAGCAGCGATGTGCTTAACAACATTCTCGCAAGAGTTGCGGCGGTCGTTGTAAGGAGAGCCGGCAAGCTCATGCTTCACGCAAGAGTTGAGGAGCACCAGTTTGTAGCCAACAGGCTTGAAGGGGAAATATTCGAACTCGCGGCTGCGGCAGTCGAGACGCATGAGGCAACCCTCCTTACCGAATACACTTGCGAACTGGTCCATGATACCGCAGTTTACACCACAGTAGTTGTGCTCTGTAGCCTGACCAGCGAGAGCCATATCCCACTTACTTACCTTGTTATCGCCGAAGAGATCGTTGATAGCAAAAGCGAAGCAGCTCTCAAGAGCAGCTGAAGAAGACATACCAGCACCGAGAGGCACGTCACCTGCAAACGCAGTATTGAAGCCCTTCACGTCAACACCGAGCTTACGCATTTCTTGAACAACGCCATAGATATAGCGTGCCCAGCTTGCGCGTGGTCCCTGCGGATCGTCAACCTTGAACTCTACACGGTCCTTAAGGTCAATTGAGTAGCACATAACAGTATTTGTGCCATTCGGACGAAGTTCAGCCATGATGCCCTTATCTACTGCACCTGGGAAAACGAAACCTCCGTTATAGTCGGTATGCTCACCAATGAGGTTAATACGACCTGGTGACTGATAAATATTGCCTGTCTTACCGTCGAAGTGCTTAATGAAGCGGCTTCTTACAAATTCGATATCCATAATTAATAAGGTTTTAGTTATAAATGTTTTATTTGTGAAAAAAGGCTTGCCCGCAAGAGCAAGCCTTTATATATTCAATTATTCTACAGGAATGTCTGTGTTGACGTTCTTTGAACCCCAAAGAGCGTAGTAGAAGATATATGCTGCAGCAAGGAGTACAACGATGAAACTTGCCATATAGTTATGTGTGAGGTCGATAACAAAGCCCTGAATACCAATCATCACAGCGAAACCTGCAACCATCATCATGAAAGCACCAGAAGCCTTTGCTGTATACTTGCCAAGACCCTCTGTAGCGAGGTTGAAGATACCACCCCACATTACAGATGCACAGAAACCTACAAGCATGATAGCAAAGATACCAACAGGAATCTCTCCCCACTTCAAGCTGAGAGTTGTGTAGTCGATGCCAGGGAAGCTAATGGTCTGCTCAATAGGAAGCATAATACCTAATGCAACGAGAACCATTGCAACAAAGCTAACAGTAGCGATCATGGCCTTTGCAGAAACCTTACCACCAATCATACCACCTACGAAACGGCCGATAAGCATGAAGATGAAGTACACAGCACTAAGAGTACCAACATAGCCTGCATCCATAGCAAGACCCGGATTTGCAGCATCCTTTGCAGAGGTAAGGTAAGCGAGAATATAAGTAGGAGGACAAACCTCTACTGCGCCATAGATAGCAATAGCAAGCATACCAAGCTTGAAGTGACGGAAAGAGAAGCAGCTATACTTGTCGTTAGCCAAAGCGTCAACCTTAGGCTGCTCAGGCTCCTGAATCTTTGTGAAGAAAATCACAACAAGTGCGAAAACAAAGATTGCAAGTGCAATCATCAATGCCGGAGTAGCAGCAGAAACCTTAGCTGTGCTTGCGTCGCCGATGAGTGCGCCCATGAGAATGTAAACACAAACTGCAGCTGCAGAGTTGAACACACCACCAATCTGAACCAACTGGTTGCCAGTGTTGCCACCACCACCGAGGAGGTTAAGCATCGGGTTTACAACTGTGTTGAGCATACACATGCAAAGACCAGAGATGAAAGCACCGATGAGGTAAACAACGAAGCCCATAGAACCACTGAGCCACTGGATAAGAAGACCGATAATACCTACGATCAAGGCGAGAAGAGCTGTTTTCTTATAGCCAAACTTCTGGATAAGAAGACCAGCAGGGATACCCATAAGGAAGTAAGCGCCAAAGTTGCCGTAGTTACCTACCTGTGCAAGGGTATCAGAAACGCTGAAGTTGTTTTTCAAGATGACAGCCATCGGTGAGCAAAGGTTTGTCACAAAGGCAATCATAGCAAAGAGGAAAATCATTGCAAGAATAGCAACGAAATTACCTTTTTTTGTTGTGGAATTTCCCATTGTTTTGTTTATTGTTTTAGTTATTTTTATTGATTAGTACATTCAATAAAGTAGCGGAAGGGTTAGCTTCCGCATTGGTTTTATGCATAATAGCGGAGGCCGCATGCCCCGCTATAAAGTCTGTTTACTTTTCTACTCCAAACTTATACACTGTTTTCTGTGTGTACTGCTCACCGGGATTAAGAACCACCGATGGGAAGTAAGGATGGTTAGGAGAATCGGGGAAGTGCTGTGCCTCAAAGCAGATCGCACTGCGACGTGGGAATGTTGCGCCGTTCTGTCCCTTATAACCATCAGCCCAGTTGTCGCTGTAAACCTGAACACCAGGTTCAGTTGTGTAAACCTCCATTGTACGTCCACTTACCGGCTCCTTGATACGTGCTGCAAAGCTGAGTTCGCCCTCTTCCTTCTTGTTGAGCACAAAGCAATGGTCATAGCCTGCACCGTTCTTGATCTGTTCATGGTCGGCATCAATATCCTGACCTACAGTCTTCGGTGTGCGGAAGTCGAACGGTGTACCCTTTACGAAACGTACTTCTCCGGTAGGAATTGATGTCTCGTCAATCGGCAGATAGTAGTCAGCATTTATTTCGCACTCAAGATTCTCGATAGAAGGAGTAGGGTTAGCAATGCCTGCGAGTGAGAAGAATCCATGACTTGTGAGGTTCACAACGGTCTTCTTGTTTGTTGTAGCCATGTATTCGATAACAAGCTCGTTGTCGTCTGTGAACGAATATTCAACAGTTACTTTCATCTCGCCAGAGAAGCCCTCTTCGCCATAAGGACTTATATACTTGAGTACGAGAGTGTGTTCGTTCATCTGGAGAGCCTCCCAAACCTTTGCGTTGAAGCCTTTCAAGCCGCCATGCAGACAATTCGGACCGTTGTTGATAGGCAACTGATACTCCTTGCCATGAAGCTGGAAACGTCCCTTGCAAATACGGTTGCCGTAGCGTCCTACGAGTGTAGACAAATAAGGTTCTGGTGAGTTTATAACGTCTTGAATGTTATCATGACCCTGAATCACGTTAGCTCTATTGCCATTCTTATCTGGAACCATGATAGCAACGAGTGCGCCACCATAATTTGTTATAGCGACTTCATTGCCTTGATTGTTTTTCAAGATATAAAGGTCGGTTTCTTTTCCGCCTACTGTAGCCTGAAAATCGCTTCTCTTCAGACCGCAGATATTTTCTGTTTCGGTTGTGTTTATCATAAATTAAGTTTTTTAGTTACTTATATTTTATGCAAAGTAACCAAAAAAAAATGTAACAGACAAAAGAAAGCACCAAAATTACTTGGTGCTTTCCGTTAAAAACAATTAATTGTTATTTTCTAAATAGGTAAGAAGGTCTGCAACTACATAACTACTGCCTCCTATGAAAATAAAATCTCCAATCGTAGCGTCATTGCAAGCGTCTTTATACGCTGCTTCAACACTACTATAGCATGTGCCGTGAAGACCACACTCCTCTCCTATCTTCTGTATTTTATCTTCAGTTATGGCTCGATGAGTAGTTGCTTTACAGAAATAGTAGACTGCATCTTTTGGCAACATCGCCATAACATGGCGTACGTCTTTGTCGTCTACCATTCCGAAAACAATACGCTTTGTCTTACAATTTTGTCTTGCAATCTGTTGGCTGAGGTATTTCCAACCAGCTACGTTATGTCCCGTATCACAAATGGTGAGCGGAGTTTTGCACAATGTCTGCCAGCGACCAAGAAGTCCTGTTGCTTCACACACATTAGCAAAACCAGCAGTAACGCAATCGACATCATTAATGAGTCCAAGCTCACGCAACTGGTTGACAGCGTTGAGTACTGTATTGGTATTCTTTTGTTGATAATCGCCACAAAGCTCGCCTTCAATAACGCCGTATGTCTTTGTTTCATAATGCATAACGTTATTTTCTTCAAGCGAACATCCAAGCACTTCCGTGTTGTCTTCTGCGAAAACGATGGGAGCGTTTGCTGTTTTTGCCTTAGCTTCAAACACCTCACGCGTCTCGTCACAACACTCTCCTATTACAACTGGCACGCCATGTTTTATAATGCCAGCTTTCTCAGTAGCTATCTTTGCCAAGGTGTCGCCAAGGAACTGTGTATGGTCGTAACTTATGTTAGTGATAACAGAGAGCAATGGCGTGATAATGTTTGTACAATCGAGTCTGCCTCCCAAACCTACCTCAATAACCGCAATGTCCACCTCCTTTTCGGCGAAATATTTGAAGGCAAGGGCCGTTGTGAGTTCAAAGAACGAGGGATGTAAAGGCTCAAAAAAGTTGCGCTCTTGCTCAACAAAGTTGATAACGTACTTCTCGTCTATGCACTCGCCATTAATGCGGATGCGCTCACGAAAATCAACGAGGTGCGGAGAAGTATAAAGTCCGACCTTGTAACCTGCCGACTGAAGAATTGCTGCCAAGGTATGCGAGCACGAACCTTTTCCGTTGGTGCCTGCTACATGAATAGTCTTGAACTTGCGATGAGGATGACCGAAATGGCGGTCAAGCTCCTCCGTATTGAACAAGCCCTCCTTATAAGCAGAAGCCCCCACCTTTTCAAAGACGGGGGTCGAATTGAACAGATATTCTATCGTTTCCTGATAATTCATTTTTGTAAGATCAACTCGTCTGCTATTAGTTGAAATAATTCTTGAAGCGCTCGAAGATAGACTTTTTGGTCTCCTTGTCGCCCTTGAAGTTGTCGCTTCCAGCTAACGACTCAACAGCCTTCTTCTCATCCTTAGACAGAGTCTTCGGGATATAGACGCTGATATTCACAACGAGGTCACCAGTACCAGTGCCGTAGCCTTGAACGGAAGGTAGACCTTTGCCGCGCAAACGGAGTGTCTTGCCGGGCTGTGTACCCGGTTCAATCTTTATCTTAACCTTTGAGCCGTCTATTGTAGGTATCTCTACGCTTCCTCCAAGTACAGCTGTAGGGAAATCGAGCAAGAGATTGTAAATCACATCGTTGCCATCGCGCACGAAAGTATCGTTAGGCTCTTCTGAGATGTATACCTGAATATCTCCATTAATGCCATTATGTTGTCCTGCACTACCCTTGCCCGGAACGTTTACAACCATTCCTTCTGCTACGCCAGCCGGAATCTTGATCTCGACAACCTCCTCCCCTTTAACGACGCCGGTGCCTCCACATTCCTTACACTTATTCTTGATAACAGTACCTTCGCCGTGACATGTAGGACACTCCGACTGTGTCTGCATCATGCCAAGCATAGTGCGAACTGTGCGGGTAACGACACCGCTACCATGACATGTAGGACAAGTCTCGCTGGCGCTACCCTTCTCTGCGCCCGAACCGTTACAATGAGTACATGTAACGTCCTTCTTCACCTTGAACTTCTTTGTGGTTCCGGTTGCAATCTCCTGGAGCGAAAGCGTTACTTTTATGCGCAGATCGGCACCGCGGTACTGCGGTTTCTGATGCTGACCTCCACCGCCAAAGCCTCCGAAGCCACTGAAACCTCCGCCATGTCCGCCGAACACATCGCCGAACATAGAGAAGATATCGTCCATAGAGAAACCACCGGCGCCACCGAATCCGCCACCGCCGAATCCGCCGCCAGGAGCATCAAAGCCAAACTGGTCATATTGCTGGCGTTTCTGAGGGTCGTGAAGCACATCGTAAGCCTCTGCTGCTTCCTTGAACTTCTCCTCAGCCTCTTTATTGCCAGGGTTACGGTCGGGGTGATATTTGATAGCTATCTTTCGATACGCCTTCTTTATTTCGTCGTCTGTGGCGGTCTTGCTGACGCCAAGCACTTCATAATAGTCTCTCTTTGCCATTATATATTAATGAATAAGTGGTTTTAATTACTGTCCTACTGCCACTTTCGCGTGACGAATAACCTTATCATTGAGCTGATAGCCTGTCTGAACGCAGTCGATAACCTTACCTTTCTTATCGTCGCCCATGCCCGGAACCATTGCAACTGCTTCGTGAAAGTCGACGTCGAAGTCTTTCCCTTCTGTTTCGATTTTCTTCACGCCGAGCGATTCGAGAGTCTTGTTGAACTTGTTGAAGATAATCTGCATTCCTTCTTTAATGGCGTTAACGTCCTCTGTCTTATCGGCGATAGCACGCTCGAAATCGTCGAGGATGGGCAGGAAAGCGCAAACAGCCTTCTCGCTACCGTTGAGCAAAAGCTCGGCTTTCTCCTTAAGAGTGCGCTTGCGATAGTTGTCAAATTCTGCAACAGCACGCAGATACTTGTCCTTGTACTGCTCAACCTCTTTCTTGGCAGCCTCGAGTTGCTCCTCAATGGTAGGCTCGGCTGTCATTTCGTCTGCCGAATTGTCAGCCTTTGCAGATGCGTTCTCTGTATTTTCTTCAGAAACGACATTCTTGTCAACGTTTTCGTCGTTGATTTCGATGTTTTTCTCTATGTCTTCTTTATTTCCCATTTTTATATTAAGCTTTAGTATTTATATGTTATTAGGCAAATACCTTGCCAAAACTGCGTTTCACGAAAAATAGAGACAACATAGACAAAAAATGTATATGTTATCTCTATTGTCGTGTAATCTACGACGTATATTGTCGTGTCAAATTAGTCTTTGGCGTACATCTTCGCCTTGAGTTCCTTGATTTCCTCGTTGTAGATGTAGTCGTCGTAATCCATGAGCTTGTCGATAGTTCCCTTCGGTGTGAGCTCAATGATTCGGTTGGCTACGGTCTGGATAAACTCGTGGTCGTGGCTCGAGAAGAGTATATTGCCCTTGAAGCCAACGAGGTTGTTGTTGAATGCCTGAATACTCTCGAGGTCAAGGTGGTTGGTCGGGGTATCGAGAATCAGACAGTTGGCGTTCTTAAGCTGCATACGCGCAATCATACAACGCATGCGCTCGCCACCAGAGAGTACGTTCACTTTCTTCAGTACATCCTCTCCAGAGAAAAGCATACGTCCGAGGAATCCCTTCATTACAACCTCATTGCCAGGACCGTACTGTGAGAGCCAGTCGACAAGGTTTTTGTCGCTCTGGAAGAACTCCGTATTGTCGAGCGGCAGATAAGCGGTTGTGATAGTCACGCCCCACTTGAATGTACCTGCTGTAGCCTCGCGATTGCCGTTGATAATCTCGAAGAGAGCTGTCATCGCCTTCGGATTATGGCTAAGGAACACTACTTTCTCGCCCTTCTCGATGTTGAAGTTTACGTTGTCGAAGAGCACTGTACCATCCTCGTCAACAGCCTTCAAGCCCTCAACCTCAAGAATCTGGTTGCCCGGCTCGCGCTCCATCTGGAAGATGATTCCCGGATACTTGCGGCTTGACGGACGAATCTCCTCAACGTTAAGCTTCTCAAGCATTTTCTTGCGTGAAGTAGTCTGCTTGCTCTTTGCAACGTTAGCAGAGAATCGACGGATGAACTCCTCGAGCTCCTTACGTTTCTCTTCAGCCTTCTGGCGCTGGTTCTGAGCCTGACGCAGAGCGAGCTGTGACGACTCGTACCAGAACGAGTAATTGCCGGCGAACACCGTAACCTTTCCGAAGTCGATATCCACGGTCTGTGTGCTGACAGCGTCGAGGAAGTGACGGTCGTGGCTCACAACGAGTACAGTTTGTTCAACGTTGCTCAGATATTCCTCAAGCCACTGTACGGTATCGAGGTCCAAGTCGTTGGTCGGCTCGTCGAGAAGGAGGTTGTCTGGATTACCGAAGAGAGCCTTAGCAAGCATTACACGCACCTTCTCGTTGTTTGACAGTTCGCTCATCTGCTTCTCATGGAGGGCCTCAGGTATACCGAGGTTTGAGAGCATCTGTGCAGCATTGCTTTCAGCTTCCCAGCCTTCCATCTCAGCAAACTTCAACTCAAGGTCGGCGGCACGTACGCCATCTTCCTCTGTCATCTCCGGCTTGCTGTAGAGTTCCTCACGCTCTTTCATGTTCTTCCAAAGCGGTTCGTGACCCATGAGCACGGTGTCAAGCACGCGGTAAGCGTCGAACTTAAAGTGGTCCTGCTCAAGCACAGAGAGACGCTCACCCGGACCAAGCTCAACTGAGCCCTTGTTCGGCTCGAGATCGCCGCTAATAGCGCGGAGCAATGTTGACTTACCAGCACCATTTGCGCCAATAACGCCATAAATATTACCTGCTGTGAACTTGAGATTTACATCCTTGTAGAGAACCCTCTTGCCAAATTGAATAGCGAGATTGCTAACTGTTATCATATTATCTTTTCTTCTTTAATAGTTTTGGATTGCAAAGTTACACATTATTTTCGGTATGGGCAAATTTTGCGGTGAGCATATCGCATTATTCCGACGGCGATAGAACGTTGTTCCACCACTGTCGGAATAATGTAACAGATATGGCGGAGTCTTCTTACAAATCAACAGGAATAATAATGATGCAGAGAAAACAAAAAAAGACCTTACCAAAAACTTGATAAGATCTTTCTTTTATTTAAGATGAATTAAATCATGCTCAGGAAGTACGCATGAACGCGTGTGTCTTCATTGAGTTCAGGATGGAACGAAGTGACGAGCTGCTTGCCCTGGCGTGCAGCCACAATGTGTCCGCCAACCTCAGCTAACACTTCTGCGTCGCCTGACACCTTGCTGATATACGGCGCGCGAATGAAAGTCATAGGGATATCTTCGCCTACACCCTTCATCGGCGCAACGGTATAGAAACTGCCGAGCTGGCGACCGTAAGCATTGCGGAGCACCTCGGTATCCATTGTCGATATACGAGTTGCTGGCTCACCCTCTATCTTCTTAGAAAGAAGAATAAGACCGGCACAAGTGCCGAACACGGGCAAACCTTCGCTGATAGCTTTGCGGATAGGTTCAAGAAGGTGCAAGTCGCTAAGCAACTTGGCCTGCACTGTGCTCTCTCCACCAGGGATGACAAGGCCATCCTTCGGCTGTTCCCAATCGGCAAGCTGTCTAATCTGGAATGTTTCAACTCCAAGGCGCTGGAGCATCTGTTCGTGTTCTGCGAATGCGCCCTGAAGTGCCAATACAGCAATTCTCATTACTTGCCGCGCTCAGCCATGAGCACTTCAATCTCATGCTCGTTGATACCTACCATAGCCTCGCCGAGGTCCTCTGAAAGCTCAGCAAGCTTCTTAGCGTCATTGTAGTTTGTAACAGCCTGTACGATAGCAGCAGCACGCTTCTCCGGGTTACCACTCTTGAAGATGCCAGAGCCTACGAATACGCCCTCAGCACCGAGCTGCATCATGAGAGCTGCGTCAGCAGGTGTTGCAACACCACCAGCAGCGAAGTTAACTACCGGCAACTTGCCGTTCTCGTGTACGTACTTAACAAGCTCGTAAGGAACCTGAAGCTCCTTAGCAGCCTCGAAGAGTTCGTCCTCAGCCATAGACTTGAGACGACGTATCTCGCTTTGCATCATGCGCATGTGGCGTACAGCCTGTACAACATCGCCAGTACCCGGTTCACCCTTTGTACGGATCATTGTAGCACCCTCTGCGATACGACGCAATGCCTCGCCGAGGTTTCTTGCACCGCAAACGAAAGGAACGGTGAACTTTGTCTTGTCGATGTGGTATACATCGTCAGCCGGTGAGAGCACCTCACTCTCATCAATATAGTCAATCTCGATAGCCTGGAGAATCTGTGCCTCTGCGAAGTGACCGATACGACACTTTGCCATAACAGGGATCGAAACTGCTTCCTGAATGCCCTTGATCATCTTCGGGTCGCTCATACGAGAAACGCCGCCTGCAGCACGGATGTCAGCCGGAATGCGCTCGAGCGCCATCACTGCACATGCACCTGCAGCCTCTGCGATACGAGCCTGCTCTGGAGTAGTAACGTCCATGATCACACCGCCCTTGAGCATCTGAGCCAAGTTACGGTTCAATGTTTGTCTGTTTTCTGTCATAATGTTATTAAGTAAATTGTAATTAGATTATTTTGAATCTGATTCTGAATGAATGTTTCATTTCGTCCCAATTCGTACCGAGCATCACGAACTTGCCTATCTGTGAGGTAGAACGTACATGCTTGCCTATGCACGGACACGCGTCGTAGTCGCCGATGCGCACAATGCGCAAGTTTTCGGATGCGTCTTCCGGCAGGCGGTCTATACTGATGCCTTCAGGAATATTGTTGCGATCAACAACCTCATACTTCACGGGGAGGTCTTCCTCGATGAGTTCGTTCATGCGCGTCTCAATCTCCTTCTCTTCCTTGCGTGTAGGCTTATGATCGAGAATGAAGCTTATCTTACTTTTCTTGCGTTCGATGTGAGCATTGCGCGAGCGTTCACATCCGAACATTCTAACCATTGTCTGGTTGAGCAAGTGTTCTGCCGTGTGAGCTGGAGGAAACTCCTCTTTGTTGTGTGCATTGAATATCTCTTCTGTATCCATACTCAATTTCGTTTTAAGTATTACACATTTATAAGCATCTACATTCACGTCTACTGAAGTCGTAGAGCCGAAACGCACCTCAACGTCGTTGCCCGAAAGCAAGTCGACAGCCTTAACATCCTTGCGCGGAATATTGAGGAAGTTGAACGCATGGTCGGGTATGTTCACCGATACCGACGCCTTCTGGTTGTCGAAGTTGGCAACGACGAGCAATAGTTCGTCATTCGATTTGCGCAAGAAAGCATACTGGCGATTAGCTATATGCTCGTTTACGTACATCAAATCGAAGAAGTCACCTTCGCTTACAGCCTTTTCTGAATTTGCAATATTGAGAACCTGAGAATAGAGACGCGAAAGCTCGCTTTCTTCCTTGGTCGATTCGCCAGAAACGAATGCACGATACAGAGAAGGAACGGTCCAATAGTCGAATATCGTTGTTCTGCCATCGCAACCGCTGAAGCCTTCTTCGTCCATACCACGCTCACCATACTCCTGTCCTGCATACACCATGAACGGATTCTTGCGCATAAGTACATTCGTCACAAGCGCAGGGTAAGCACGGAACGCATCGCCAGCGAAATAGTCGCTTGCTATGCGCTGCTCGTCGTGATTCTCAAGGAAGTAGAGCATGTGTTCGTTAATATCGTCAATCCACTGCCAAGCTGTAGTAATCTTTGATGTAGGACAACCCTCGCAGATGATGCTGCGCATAGTGTCGTACATGCCCACCTTATCATAAAGATAGTCGAAGCCAGAAGCAACATAATGGCGGTAATCCATCGGGTTGTACACTTCTGCTACAAACAGAATCTCGGGATAGGCAGCCTTCACCTTTGCTATAGCCCAACTCCAGAACGCAGTAGGCACCATTTCTGCCATATCGCAGCGGAATCCATCTACACCTCTTGCTGCCCAATACAACAATATATCGAGCATCTTGTGCCATGTGCTTGGCACGGGTGTGAAGTGTTCAGAGCGTCCGCCTGCATCACAATAGTCTACACCATAATTTAGCTTTATGGTCTCGTACCAATCGTTCTTGCCTGGGAAAGCATCGAAATGATCGTTGCCCGTTGCCTTTGCCGGGAACTCCGTGTAAGGTTCAGCTTCACCTGCATAGAGGTCGATGCTCGGAGCGAACTGCTGGCCTACATTATAATAGAAGTTGTTGTTATGGCTGAATCCCATCGACTTATTGTCTGTTGCGCCGAGATCTTCAACGCCTTCTGGCTTTACGACCGAGTGGTATTGGCGTGCAACGTGGTTAGGCACGAAGTCGATAATGACCTTCATGTTTGCTTTGTGAGTGCGCTCGACGAGTGCGTCGAACTCCTCACTACGCTCATTCACATTCTCTGCTAAGTCGGGGTCAACATCATAATAGTCGGTGATGGCGTACGGCGAACCTGCTCTACCCTTCACAACAGCTGGATGCTGGCGTGGAATGCCGAACGAGGAGTAATCGGTCATAGACGCGTGGCGGATTACACCCGTATACCATACGTGGGTAATGCCCTTTGCGTGAATCTGCTGGAGCACCTCGTCGGAGAAGAAGTTCATCTTTCCACAACCGTTCTCAGCAATCGTACCGTTCTGCTTGCACACATTGGTACGATTGCCGAACAATCGTGTGAATATCTGATATATTATGATTTTCTGCTGGGCCATACCAATTAAATGATGCCGTGGGCAGACACAGTCTTGTCGATACGACCAATCATTCCCTGGAGAGCCTTGCCAGGACCACACTCTGTGAAGTCGTCAGCACCAGCCTTAATCATGTTTTGCACACTTGCAGTCCAAAGCACGCTGCTTGTAAGCTGTGCGATGAGGTTTGCCTGAATCTCTGCAGGGTCTGTATGCGGCTGTGCGTCTACGTTCTGGTAAACCGGACACTTAGGCTCAGAGAATGTAGTAGCCTTGATAGCCTTCTCGAGTTCCTCCTTTGCAGGTTGCATAAGCGGAGAGTGGAAAGCGCCACCCACCTTCAGAGGCAGAGCGCGCTTAGCGCCTGCAGCCTTCAGCTTCTCGCATGCAGCGTTAATAGCATCAACGTTGCCGCTGATAACAAGCTGACCCGGGCAGTTGTAGTTGGCAGCAACAACGATGTTGCCGTCTGTGCTAACCTCTGCGCAGATTTCCTCTATCTTCTCGTCGGGCAGACCGATAACGGCAGCCATTGTGCCAGGAGCCGCCTCGCAAGCCTTCTGCATAGCGATAGCACGTGCAGAAACAAGCTTTACGCCATCCTCAAAGCTCAACGCGCCGGCTGCAACAAGCGCAGAAAGTTCGCCGAGGGAGTGGCCAGCTACCATTGCAGGAGCGAAATCCTCGCCAAGGCAAAGTGCAGATATAACACTATGAAGGAACACAGCTGGCTGTGTAACCTTTGTCTGAGTAAGCTCTTCGTCGGTGCCCTCGAACATGATATCTGTGATGCGGAAACCGAGAATCTCGTTAGCCTTCTCGAAAAGTTCCTTTGCTTTTTCGTTATTGTCGTACAGGTCCTTGCCCATACCTACAAACTGTGATCCTTGACCAGGAAATACAAATGCTTTCATTTCTTCTATTTTATATTATTAAAATATTAATTATTCTTTTCATTTATAACATTGCGCCCCATCGTTTCAAGCAAGCTTGATAGTTAAGGCTTGCGTTATTTTATGCAAAGATACAAAAAATGTGACAATCGCTATAGATATTTGATTAATTGTTGCTAAAAAACACTAACTTTGCAGTTGTAAGCCTTTGATATGCCCCCATCATTGAGCCTATATACCCTCAAAAATCAATATTTAACACTCTACATTATAATATATGAACATTTCAAGAATGAAATATGCGCTATTGACACTTGTTGCGCTGATACTATCGGTGATTCATGTGTCTGCCCAGATCAAATGGAATTCGGCTTATCAGGCATACATAGACCAATACAAGGACCTTGCCATCGAACAGATGCTGAAATACAACATTCCGGCAAGTATCACTCTCTCACAAGGTTTATTGGAAAGTGGCGCAGGCAGAAGTTGGCTTACAAAGTCATCTAACAACCATTTCGGCATAAAATGCCACGGCTGGACTGGTCGTCGTGTGTTTCATGACGACGACGAACGCGGAGAGTGCTTCAGAGCATACGACAATCCACGTCAGAGTTTCGAAGACCACAGCCGTTTTCTTGCAACACAATCGCGCTACGCTCGACTGTTCAACTACGCGCGCACCGACTACAAGAGTTGGGCACGCGGACTGAAGCAATGTGGTTACGCTACAAATCCGCAGTATGCTTCGAAGCTCATTCAGATTATCGAGCTTTACAATCTTAACCAGTATGATAAGGCTAAGAAGTTCGACCAGTTTATGGTGAAGCATTCTACGGAAGATGGTGTTGCGCCCGACGGCAACTTCCACGTAATAAAGGCTTACAACAAGAACTATTATGTGATTGCACGCAAGGGCGACTCGTTCCAGTCGCTTTCGAAGGAGCTGTGTATAGGCAAGCGAAAGCTCGCCAAATACAACGAACGGTCGTACAAAGAGGAGCTTGCTGCCGGCGACGTTATCTATCTGAAGAAGAAGCGCAAGAAGGCGACAAAGGAATACAAGAACCGCCCGCATATCGTGCAGAATGGTGAGAGCATGTACTTGATTTCACAGAAATATGGTATTCGTTTGTCAAGTCTTTACAAGAAAAACCACCTCAGTCCCGATTATCAGATTAAGGTGGGCGATAAACTTAGAGTATATTAAGAATATATTAAGCGTATGTTAATGATACGCGCCGGTCGGTACGCACATCCGCAACGAACGATACGTACATGCGCGTCGGTCGTTGCGGATGATTTTTATTAGTCTTCGGATGCATTCTTTTCCTCTTCGAACAACGTGTCGAAGATGTCTTCCAACGTACTTCTATCGTTTATCATGTCTCTTATAACCTTCAAATTCTCTGTGTTCGGCGAGTTGGGAAGCCATAAGCGTATGTATCCGCGTGCAGAATACTTGTGGTCGAGATGCTCGAAAAAGCGTTTGCGCTGTTCCTCCTTGCTGTATTCGGGGTAATGGCTCAAGCCATACTGCACCGTGCGACGGAAGATATGCATCGGCTCAAGGTCTCTGTCAGCTTCGGCTACAATCTTGCCGTAGATGCTACGAGGAGCATGCGACGCCGAAGCACGATGGTCTTCTACGGCTTCTTTCATAATGCGTAGCTGCTCGGCTGAGAACCAGCGCTGCAAGCGGCGGTCTGCCATCAATATCTTGCCGCTTTGTATGTGATGCACGGCACGCGGACCCTCCAGCCCGAGGTCGTGATAGGCAGCTATGGCATACGCCATGTTGATGTCTGCGCCACATTTCAAGGCAAGTTCAAGCGACTGCTTTATAACATGGTTGACGTGCGACAAACGGTGCGCTTTGTCAAAGGAATTGTAGCGGGGTAATATGTTTTGCTCGACAAACTCCATCAGATCGAGACTCACGTTTCTTCCATTCATCTTTCGAAAAATTTAATTTTAATTGCAAAATTAATCTATTATGGTTAATTTTGCAAGAACAAACACAACTAATATCAATAAATCAGATGAACGAATCGAATGTAACGACAAATTCTTTGAAAGCATGGTTCCTTGCGGCCCGTCCGAAGACTCTACCTGGCGCTGCCGTGCCCGTGATGATCGGCATCGCGTCTGCAATATCTCAATATGGCGATGCTGTGAGGGTTGGCGCTGCTGTGCTATGCATGCTGTTTGCTCTCGTGATGCAGATAGACGCCAACTTCGTGAACGATTATTTCGACTTTATGAAGGGTACGGACGACGAGAAGCGTCTTGGTCCGAAGCGTGCCTGCGCTCAGGGTTGGATTACGGCTGTTGCAATGCGCCGCGGATTGCTTTATACCACTCTTTTGGCGTGTGTAATCGGTCTGCCGCTTGTCTACTATGGCGGATGGGAGATGATACTTATAGGTTTTGCCTGCGTAGTATTCTGCTTTCTCTACACCATCTCGTTCTCATATCTCGGACTTGGAGACGTGCTTGTGCTCGTGTTCTTCGGTCTGGTACCGGTCTGCATGACTTATTGGCTCGTGGCTCCACCTACTCCACTCATGTCTATCCCGCTTTCTGTAATAGTACAGTCTATAGCTTGTGGACTCATCATCGACACTCTGCTTATCGTGAACAATTATAGAGACATCGATAACGACAGACGTGCCGGTAAGCGCACGCTGATAGTACGAATCGGAGCGCGTGGAGGCAGATGGCTCTATTATATAATAGGTATTGCGGCTGTGCTGCTGAATATTGCTGCCACTTATACAATGGGCTATTCGGCTATGCTCCTACCTTTGTTATATATACCGTTCCATGCGGCAACATCCATCGAGATGCACCGCATAGACAAGGGTGTAGAACTGAATAAAGTGCTCGGCATGACAGCCCGCAACATGCTCATATACGGGATTCTGGTAACTATCGGATTGCTCGTATAAGCACACCCCGATGGTAGTGTGCAATTATGACACCTACATGTAGGCAATAATTTCATGTAAATCGCATAAAAATTATTGTAAAAACTTGTAGGATATAAGTAAAGTATATACTTTTGCAGCGAAAATGGCGACAGGATAAACACAAACGCCAATAGTAACAGACAAATCAAGTAACAAATAATAAGACTTTAATAATATATGAAACAACAAAAAGCTCTGACACTCAAGACACTAACAAAGAGTAACGTATGGGAAGTTGAAGAAAACGACATTTTCAGAATGTGGGAAACCGCTGAAAAGGAGTCGGATTTCAGAGACAATCGCAACCACTATATCGACGTTATACGTAGTGCCTTTGAAATAGAAGAAATCAAGATAGACAAGCCTGAGGTCATTAAGAAATACGAGGCACGCGACTTCAAGGTGGGCAACATCCACTTCGACGACAACGAAAACAAGAAGTGGGGCATCAAGAAGCGCGCCATCAACCGCATTACAGACCTCACATACGAGAATATTCACCACATCTCTGCTGCAAAGCTCATGGAGGTGCTCGACCGTAATTTCGGCGGTGGCTGGGACTCGCTTTCACAGAGCGTACAGGACATCATCGTGGCTGGCTTCGATATCAGCACCACTACCCTGCCTAAGGATCGTCTGCACAAGCCGGGTGGTATGTACGAGAAGAAGGTGAACGACGGCTACGACGTGCTCGAAATCACAAAGGGTCTTTGGGTTGAAGCTATCTTCGCAAAGGCTAAGCCGAAAGTTGAGAAACAGCCGGTTTTGGATGACGACATCGCTCCAAAGAGCAACAAGTACGATGGTGATGAGGACGATGATTTCGATGACGAAATCGACGACAACTCATACGACGATGATGATGAAGACGACTTCGACGAGGACAAGCTCACAGAAGAAAGCTATCGTACAACTTTCGAGACAGAGGAAGACCTCAACCTCGAAGCAGAGGATGTTGCTGACGACGACTATTAATAAACCTCTGCTTTTAAAGCAGTCATTATAAAAACACTACTTATTTGCACAAATACCTAAAATATTGCACACAACTTTTGGTGTTGTGCAAATAAGTGTGTATCTTTGCACAAACTTTTTATTATTGTGCAAATGATTGAAATACCAAGTTTTAACGAACTTATAGAAAAGAGCATCGTCAACAATTGGGATAAGGATGCTCTTACCGATTTTAAAGGCGCAACTTTACAGTATCATGATGTAGCTCGCAAGATTGAAAAGCTCCACATTATGTTTGAAAGTAGTGGTGTGCAGCGTGGTGACAAAATTGCGCTCTGCGGACGTAATAGCTCCAATTGGGCTGTAGCTTTCCTCGCAACACTTACCTACGGCGCTGTAGCTGTACCTATTCTTCATGAGTTCACAGCTGATCAGATTCACAACATTGTAAACCATAGCGAAGCAAAGTTGCTCTTCGTTGGTGACTATGTTGCTACAATCATCGACCAAACAAAGATGCCCGACCTTGAAGGCATTATCTACATCCCCGACTATTCGCTCGTAGTGTCTCGTACTGATAAGCTTACTTATGCTCGCGAACATCTTAACGCTATGTTCGGTGAGAAATATCCTAAGTTCTTCCGTAAGGAGCACGTACACTATTACAGAGAGCAAAGCCCAGAGGAGTTAGCGCTTATCAATTACACTTCTGGCACTACCGGTTTCTCTAAGGGTGTTATGATTCCGTACCGCGCAATGTGGAGCAACTACGACTTTGCTATGACTGCCGTAGCCAAGCACATTAAGAAGGGCGATAATGTCATCAGTATTCTCCCTATGGCGCACATGTATGGCATGGCGTTCGAATTCCTCTTCGAATTCCTCTTCGGCTGTCACGTGTTCTACCTTACACGCGTTCCTTCTCCGGCTATCATCGCTGCAGCCTTTGCAGAAGTAAAACCGACAATCATCATTGCTGTACCTTTGGTTATCGAGAAGATTATCCGCAAAAAGGTGCTGCCTAAGCTTCAGACCAATCGCATGCGTCTATTGCTCAACATGCCGTTCGTAAACAAGAAGGTTCTCGAGAAGATTCGCGAGCAGGTTGTAAATGCGTTCGGTGGCAAGTTCTATGAGATTATCGTTGGCGGTGCTGCTTTCAACCAGGAAGTAGAGCAGTTCTTGCAGCGTATTGAATTCCCGTATACTGTTGGTTACGGCGCTACCGAGTGTGCTCCTATTATATGCTATGCAGATTGTCACGACTTTGTTGCAGGTTCGTGCGGCAAGCCTGTTGTACACATGGAGGTTAAGATTGACAGCCCGGATCCGCAGAATGTACCTGGCGAGATTCTTGCTCGTGGTCTTAACGTAATGCTCGGATACTTCAAGAACGAAGAGGCTACAGCACAGACACTCGATGCAGATGGCTGGTATCATACCGGCGACCTCGGTCTTATGGACGCAGACGGCAATGTATTTATTAAGGGACGCTCAAAGAATATGCTTCTCGGTGCTTCTGGTCAGAACATCTATCCGGAGGAGATTGAGGATAAGCTCAACTCGCTGAATATGGTTAACGAGTGCATTGTCGTTCAACGTGGCGAGAAACTTGTTGGTCTTGTTTATCCCGACTTCGACGAGGCTGCTACAATGCAGCTCAACGACTCTGACCTTGAGAACATCATGGAGGAGAACCGTCAGGAGCTCAACGCTTCACAACCACCCTACTGCCGTCTTGCTGCTATCGAGATTGTGAAAGAGGAGTTTGAGAAGACACCTAAGAAGAGCATCAAGCGCTACTTGTACAAGTAGTGCTAATGCTTGTAAGCAAGGACATTTAAAATAATACTTTATAAGTTTTAAAGTACGCAATCCGTGCTTTTATAAACTAAAAAAGGATAATTATGAAAGCTGTTTAAATATTACAGCAATCATAATTATCCTTTTTATTATGCCATTATCGATTATTTCTTTTCAACAGGAACTGCATACCAATCGCCGGTTTCCTTTACAAGCTTGCGTCCGAAGCTTGCCGGATAACCAGGACGTGTTACAGACTGGAGCAACTTGCCGTCTTTCTCCTTCTTTACAGCCATGTCGTTGTACTTGACAATGATACGTGTTGCAAGATGCTTCCAGCTGGCAAGCATCTCATCAGCCTTTGTATTGCTGTAGTTGTTCAGGAGTTTCAAAGCTGCAGCCTTGTCTGTCTGATACAAGTCAGCCGCCTGCTTCTCAATCGAAGTTTGATTTGCGAAATAGCTTGTTTCGAGCGAATCGCGAACTGCCTTAAGTTCCGGGAACAACTGCGAATAGCGTGGATAGACCATATTGCTCACCATGTTGCAAAGCCAGAAAGCGTTGTCAGAACTGAATGTAACAGCGTCAGCACCCTTCGTGTTGTAGCATGCAGGCTGAACAGTATTGCCGCAATATACCGGTGTATACGCTACCATGTTTGCATCGTCATTGCCGAACCACAATACGCCACCGATTTCGCGTGGCAACCATGAACGCAACTGCGACACAAATGTGAAAGCAGTCTGCTGCGTAGAAATAGGACGCTCATTGAAATACTGCTTGCCATCAACGGTGAAAGTCAAAGGAGTCGGACGATAAGGCATTTCGTAGATACCGCCACCAATGCTTGTCGTGTCGAGTGCAAGAGCTGTACCTTCATAATGGTCGCGCATGCCGTTCTCGACATCAGCCACAGAAAGCTTACGGTTAGGGACAATCCACAAAGGCATGTCCTCTGCATCCTTATCCTTACCTAAAGCCCATGGCAAGTAGCGGTCGAAGTCGTCAGCATAGTGATTGAAGAAACTCCAAACACGTGCGTCGCAGAAACGACGACCAGAGAAGTCTGGGAATGCGTATGTATTCTTCCACGAGAAGTCAGAATCCTTACCATTGAACCATCCCATCTTACGAGCGTAAGAGATTACGTTTTTTGAGTAAAGCACGTTCTTCTTGTCCTTCATATTGAACTTGCCGATACGGCTTTGGTTTGCATGTGCACAAATAGCATCATCTGGTATGCACATTGCTACCCAAACAACGCCTTTTGAACCTGCACCCGTACCCTGCATCTCCATAATCCAAGCTTCATTAGGGTCGCAGATAGAGAAAGTTTCGCCTTCCGAGTTATAACCATACTTCTCTACAAGAGAAGTCATTACGCTGATTGCCTCACGTGCAGTCTTTGCGCGTTGCAAAGTTACGTAAATAAGCGATCCGTAATCAAGAATTCCGGTTGAATCGACCATCTCCTCACGACCGCCATACGTGGTCTCGCCGATTGAAAGCTGAAACTCGTTGATATTACCTATAACATTATAAGTAACTGGCGCTTCCTCAATCTCTCCATGATACACGCCAGAATCCCAATCGTAAATCTGGCGCATTGTGCCCTTTGGGTGAGTGCCAGCCGGATAATGGCAAAGATGACCGAACATACCGTAATCGTCAGCATTATAAGACACCATGACCGAACCGTCAACACTCGCCTTCTTACCTACAATGAGGTTAGAGCAAGCGAATGCTCCGCTTGAAGCAAGGAGCATTGCTGCTGAAAGAACTAATGATTTCATTGGCTTCGCTATATTTAATCGCAAGCCTTGAAACTCATGTCAAGACCCTTTACCGAGTGAGTAAGAGCACCAACAGAAATGAAGTCAACACCACACTCTGCATAGTCGCGGATTGTATCGAAAGTGATACCACCACTCGACTCCGTCTCAAACTTTCCGCCAACGATATCTACAGCCTTCTTTGTGTCAGCTACAGAGAAGTTGTCGAGCATGATACGGTTGATGCCACCGCAATTCATCGCCTCTGCAAGCTCGTCGAAGTTGCGCACCTCAATCTCAATCTTAAGGTCGAGACCCTTCTCCTTAAGATACTCATGGCAACGTGTGATAGCGTTTGTGATGCCACCACAGAAGTCAACATGATTGTCCTTCAGAAGAATCATATCGAACAAACCGATACGATGGTTCATTCCACCGCCAATCTTCACAGCCTGCTTCTCGAGCATACGCAGACCCGGAGTTGTCTTGCGTGTATCAAGCACGTGAGTCTTTGTGCCCTTCAGACGCTCAACATATTTATTCGTCATTGTAGCGATGCCGCTCATACGCTGCATAATGTTGAGCATGAGGCGCTCTGTCTGGAGCAGAGAACGAACCTTAGCAGTAACAACCATTGCAATGTCGCCCTTCTTAACTGGTGTGCCATCGTTGATAAGCACCTCTACCTGCATAGTAGAATCGAACTTTGCGAATACGCGCTTTGCTACCTCTACACCAGCAAGGATGCCATCCTCCTTAATGAGAAGGTGCGATTTGCCCATAGCGTCCTCAGGAATACAACACAAGGTTGTGTGGTCGCCATCACCTATGTCTTCTGCAAATGCCAAATCGATAAGTCGATCTTCTAATTCGTTTACGCTTAACATAATCTTTTAATTTTAGTTTGTTATTATATTAGTATATTATTGTCTTTGAAAGCCTGCAGTCCATGTTCTGTTTCCTTTACATAAATGGTTCCTCCAAGCCATGTTGTGAATGCAATCTCTTTTTCAAGTTCGAACACCCGCTTAACAACCGCATTCTCTATCTCCACCACTCCATTCGTAATTGTGCTATCAGCACTAACTACTCGGTTGGCTGCATAAAGTTTGCCCATAACCGCAACAAATTATTTTGTTTGCTTTAGCAATAACGGCTTAGCCGGTTTCTTTATAACCAAGCTATCCTTACCTTTTCGCTTCAACGAGTCGGTCTTGTTGCCCTCTGCATATTCGTTGTTGTCCGACGATTCCGAGGGTTTTGTGTGCATACGAATCAGCTTGATATTCGTAATGAGCAACATCTTCAATGTCGTTTTTGAAGTCAGATTCTGGTTCTGCGTATTGTTGTGCAGCCAGAAACCCTTTATGTTCTTAATCTTCAGACGCCCCGTATTGTTAATCTGCAGATGGTAGTGAGTGCTCGACATGAGCGAGTTGCTGACTACCTCAACTGAATCGTTGCTGTAGGTCACAGCAAGTACCGCAGAACCATCCCTTACACCATCCTGATAGATAAACTTTGTGTCGAAATCGAGCATAATCTTATCGCCTTCATGATAAGAAGTGTCGGCCTTTACCTCAAAAGTCTTGCGGTTGAATGCAGAATAGGGCGAGAGAATCATAGTAGGTGACAACTGCCAAACGTTGGTTGTGTCGGAATTGCTGATATCCTCGCCGAAATTCAACTGCGATCCGCCATAGATAGCCGACTCGTTGTTAAGTCTCTCCGCAACCTTATCGTATACGTCCTCAAGAAGTTTTGTATGACGCGTATAATATACCAACGATGAGTCGAAATCTGCCTGACTCACCTTATGCTTCTTCAATATATATGCCAAGTAAGCACGCATGGTAACTGTGTCGCCAGTAGCCTGCACGTTCTGTATACCCTCCGCAATATGATAGTCGTACATGATGTCCGCCATCTTGTCCGACTTCAGATATTTGCGCGGTATACCAGGCTTACAGCTTACGATGCCCAATACAGACACGATTACTATGACGTAATATATAACTCTTTGCATTATGATTGTTATTTGTTAGAGAACAAAACTTCCAACTGTTTTCTGTAGAACAGCAACAAAGCCACAACTCCGACGCTGATACATGCGTCAGCGAAGTTGAAGACTGGAGAGAAGAACACATATTCTGAGCCTCCGAAATACGGAACCCACTCCGGCCATGTTGTCTGAATAATCGGAAAGTAGAACATATCTACCACCTTGCCGTGAAGGAATGTAGAATATCCCTCGCCGAACGGAACAAATTGAGATACGGTGAATGGTGTTGAAGCGTCGAATATAAGACCATAGAAAAGGCAGTCAATCAAGTTACCGGCAGCTCCAGCAAGCACCATTGCGATTAACACGATATATCCTAAAGGTGCCACATCTTTCTTGATAATCTTAGCAAGATAATAGCCAATAAAGCCTATAGCAAAGAGACGAAAAAGGCTGAGTACGAGTTTGTTAATGAACTTCATACCATAAGCCATTCCGTTATTCTCAATGAATTCGATATAGAACCAATCTGTCACTCGCTTAGCTTCGCCGAGTGTCATATTGGTCTTCACTTCAATTTTAATGATTTGGTCGATAAGCAGTATAGCCACTACAATAGCTACTGCCATCCAAGCTTTAAATGTTTTGATGTTCCGTATCATCGATTATTAAAAAATATGGGAGTGTACCAAGTTCGTGCATACATTATTATATATATATATATATGCAGGCTTGATACACTCACAATTTGTAGTATCTACTACTTTTTACGTGCATTTTTAGATTCGACACTAAGTGTAGCATGAGGTACGACGCAAAGACGTTCCTTCGGAATGAGTTCGCCAGTAATGCGGTCGATGCCATAAGTCTTGTTCTCCACACGCACCAAAGCAGCCTCAAGTCCTTGGATGAACTTCTGCTGACGGTTTGCCATCTGCGCAATCTCTTCTTTCGACTGCGAAGCGCTACCCTCTTCAAGAGCCTTATATGTTGGAGACGTATCTTCTATGCCATTGCCGTCTGTGTTACGCAATTGGTCCATCATCGAGTTGAAATCGCGACGGGCGAGTCGTAACTTTTCATTTATTATCGCGCGGAACTCCTCAAGCTCCTCGTCCGAGTAACGTGTCTTTTCTGCCATGATTGATAGGGTTTAGTAAGATTGAATATTATAGTTATTTAAGTAGAGGGCGTGTTGCGATGAACACGCCCTCTTGTGTTTGTTATGTATTAGTTCTTAACGATCTTCACGTTGAGCTTGAAGTCGTCGATTTCAACCTCTACTCCGTCGTTCTCAGCGACATTGATGTCGAGAGCGAGCACCTGCGACTTGATGTAATCGGCATAGCCAGCGATAGCTTTTTCGATGCGCTCGTTGGGCGAAACCGTTACATAAATACGGTCTGTAATCTCAAGACCCGACTCCTTACGGATGTTCTGAATGCGTGAGATGAGCTCACGAGCCATACCCTCGTTGCGGAGTTCGTCAGTAAGCTCAATCTCAAGAGCTACTGTCAGATTGCCCTCGTTGCTTACGAGCCAGCCCGGGATATCCTCAGAGATAATCTCAACGTCAGCCACCTCAACGGTTACGTCCTGACCCTCAACGTTCACAACGATGCTGCCGTTGCTCTCGAAGAGTGCAATCTGATCCTGATCGAAAGCCGAAACAGCTGCTGCGATGCCCTTCATAAGCTTGCCGAACTTCTTACCCATTGTGCGGAAATTGCACTTCACCTTCTTCACGAGAACGCCGTTGCCCTCTACGAAGCGGAGTTCCTTAACGTTCACCTCGCTCAGGATCAAGTCCTTCACAGCCTCGATGTGGCGGCGCTGTTCCTCGCTTGCTGCCGGAACCATGATGGCCTGCAGCGGCTGACGCACAGCGATGTTCACCTTCTTGCGCAGAGCGTGAATCATAGAAGTGATGGTCTGAGCCATACCCATGCGACTCTCGAGTTCGCTGTCGATAAGACTCTCGTCAGCTACTGGGAACTTAGCCAAGTGAACCGACTCTGTGCCCTCAAGTTCGTTTACGCCGAGGTCGCAGTAGAGCTGGTCGGCAAAGAACGGAGCGAACGGAGCGAGCAACTTAGCGACAGTCTTAAGACAAGCGTAGAGAGTCTGATAAGCAGCCAGCTTGTCCTTAGACATGTCTGTGCCCCAGAAACGTTTGCGGTTAAGACGAACGTACCAGTTGCTGAGGTCGTTGTTGACGAAGTCGATGATGAGACGACCGGCGCGTGTCGGGTCGTAGCCCTCCATCTCCTTTGTAACATTCTTCACGAGAGTGTTGAGCACAGAGAGCACCCAACGGTCAATCTCCGGACGCTCTGCCACCGGAACAAGCTCAGCATTAGCATCGAACTTGTCTACGTTGGCATAGCCGCTGAAGAATGAGTAAGTATTATATAATGTGCCGAAGAACTTACGACGCACCTCGTCAACACCCTTCGGGTCGTACTTGAGGTTGTCCCACGGCTCAGAGTTGGTCATCATGTAGAAGCGAACAGCGTCAGCACCGTACTCCTCAATCTGGTCGAACGGATTGACAGCGTTGCCCAAGTGCTTAGACATCTTGTTGCCCTTTGCGTCGAGCACCAGACCAGACGAGATTACGTTCTTGAACGCAACCGAGTCGAACACCATTGTAGCTATAGCGTGCAATGTGAAGAACCATCCACGTGTCTGGTCAACGCCCTCGTTGATGAAGTCAGCCGGGAAGAACTTCGGTGGGATAGCCACGCCTTCGTAGTTGCTGTTAACAAGAGCCTTGCGATCCTCCTCTGTGCCGCGCGCCATCTCGCCCTCAAACGGATAGTGGAGCTGTGCGTAAGGCATAGAACCAGAGTCGAACCAAACGTCGATGAGGTCGCTCTCGCGGTGCATAGGCTGACCCTCGTCGTTAACGAGTACGATATTGTCTACATACGGACGGTGGAGGTCTACGCGGTCGTAGTTTTCCTTAGAGTAGTCGCCCGGTACGAAGCCTTTGTCCTTAAGTGGGTTAGACATCATAACGCCAGCAGCCACAGCCTTCTCTATTTCAGCATAAAGCTCTTCGAGCGAACCGATGCACTTCTCGCCACGCTTGTCGTCGCGCCAGATAGGAAGCGGAGTACCCCAGAAGCGTGAACGCGAAAGGTTCCAGTCGTTGAGGTTCTCGAGCCAGTTGCCGAAGCGGCCCGAACCGGTTGATTCCGGCTGCCAGTTGATAGTCTTATTGAGTTCAACCATGCGCTCCTTGCAAGCTGTGTCCTTGATGAACCAACTGTCGAGCGGATAGTAGAGAATCGGTTTGTCAGTACGCCAGCAATGCGGATAGTTGTGTACGTGCTTCTCTGTGCGGAAAGCCTTGCCCTCCTGCTTCAGCTCCATGCAGAGTACCACGTTGAGGTCCTCAGCCTTGTCGGAAGCTGCTTTGTCCCAAACGCCGTCGGCGTTGAACTTCGGGTCGTAAGCGTTCTTAACATAGTCGCCTGCATGATGAGCATAAAGATCCTTGTCAACGCAAGCGTTAAGGAAGTTGTTGTCGAGTTCCTCGACAACGTAGAACTTACCCTGAAGGTCTACCATCGGGCGTGTCTCGCCCTTTTTATTAATAAGGTAGAGAGCCGGGATGTTTGCATCCTTAGCCACCTTGGCGTCGTCGGCACCGAATGTCGGAGCGATATGCACGATACCTGTACCGTCGTCTGTAGTAACATAGTCGCCGAGGATTACGCGGAAAGCCTCGCTCTCCATCTCGACGAACTTATCGCGGCCGTCCTCTGAAGCGAACACCTTGTCGGCGTGTGCAGCAGCATAGTCGAGAACGAAAGCCGGAGCCTGGTCGTCAACCTTTTCGCACGGCTTAACCCACGGCATGAGCTGAGCGTAGTGCAAGCCCTCGAGCTCTGTACCCTTCATGCGGTCGACGATGCGCCACGGGCAGAGTTTCTTTTCCTTGTCGAACGGCAGCAACTCGCCTTCTGTGCACTCCTGGTCGGCCTTGAGGTACGACTTAACGAGATTCTCAGCCATAATGAGTGTTGCAGGCTCGCCGCTGTAGAGGTTGTATGTCTCGACAGCCACGTAGTCGATCTTCGGACCAACGCAGAGAGCCACGTTTGAAGGCAATGTCCACGGAGTGGTAGTCCAAGCTACGAAGTAAGGCTTGCCCCACTTTGTCCACTCTGCCTTCGGGTCCTTGATGAGGAACTGAGCTGTGACGGTCAGGTCCTTAACATCGCGGTAGCAACCCGGCTGATTGAGCTCGTGAGAGCTAAGACCGGTACCTGCACCCGGAGAGTACGGCTGGATGGTGTAACCCTTGAAGAGCAGACCCTTGTTGTATAGCTGCTTCAGAAGCCACCAAAGTGTCTCGATATACTTGTTGTCGTATGTGATGTAAGGATTGTCGAGGTCGACGAAGTAGCCCATCTCCTCGGTGAGCTTGCGCCACTCGGCTGTGAACATCATGACGTTCTCGCGGCACTTGTGGTTGTACTCCTCTGTAGAGATATACTTCTCCGAATTCTTGTTGTCAATATCCTTCTTTGTAATACCAAGCTCTTTCTCTACGCCAAGCTCAACGGGGAGTCCGTGAGTATCCCAGCCAGCCTTGCGCGGCACCTGAAAACCGTTCATTGTCTTATATCGGTTGAAGGTGTCCTTGATTGCACGGGCGAGCACGTGGTGGATGCCCGGGTGTCCGTTCGCCGAAGGAGGACCCTCGAAGAAGATGAATTGTGGACAGCCTTCGCGTTCATCGATAGACTTGTGGAAGACGTCAATCTTCATCCACTTGTCTAAAATCTCTTTGTTTGTTTCAACGAGATTGAAACCTTTGTGTTCAACAAATTTGTTCGACATTTTATATCCGTTTTTATATTTTTCTATTTTAAGTTGCAAAGATACGTAAAATCGCGCATATTACGAGCAAAGTATATTGCATTTTAATTAAATGTTTGAAAAAAATGTTCCATCTGCGGCTATTATCTTACAATATTATTGATATTCTCGGCTCTTAGCGTGAGGCTTTCTGTAGATTAGCGCAAGGTTTTTGATGGCTCTGCCTAAGGTTTGGGGTGGTTTTTCCTAAGCTTTTCGGTCCATCAGCATGGAGTTTAAGACCGTTCTGCGTACGCAACCCGATCGGACACCGAACGCAATCTGGTCGGGCGGCGTACGGAATCTGATCAGACACCGAACGCGATCCGGTCGGACGGCGAACGCTGTACGATGACATGTATTTAGCATTTATAGCGCAAAAAACATGGTCGCGATGCTCTAATGCACAATATTTTCAGTAATTTTGCATAGAATAAACAAATCAGTATATATGTCATTAATATTGCCGGAAGGACTTCCTGCCATAGAGAGTCTGAAAGAAGAAAACATATTTATAGAGAATGGTGCTCAGACAGAGGACAGGAGCACACGCAAACTGAGGATAGCTCTTCTCAACATCATGCCGATAAAGGAGACCACCGAGAAAGATTTCGCACGTGTGCTCTCCTACTCACCACTCGACATAGAGCTGACGCTCATGAAGTTGAGAACACACACGCCGAAACACGCTTCGCCTGAACACATGGAGCGCTTCTACACCTATTTCGACGAACTGAAGGACGAGAAGTTCGACGGATTCATCGTGACGGGTGCGCCGATAGAACATCTTGAGTTTGAGGACGTGAGCTACTGGAAGGAACTTTCGGTGATATTCGCTTGGGCTGACGCCAACGTAAAGAGTACACTCTACATCTGCTGGGCGGCACAAGCCGGACTCTACTATCACTACGGAGTGCCGAAGCACCAGTTGCCGACAAAGAAGTTCGGCATCTTCCGCCAGCAGGTTATGAACCCTACCCTGCCTCTGTTCCGCGGTTTCGACGACACGTTCAACATGCCGCACAGCCGACATACCGAAGTGCGCCCGGAGGATATACGCATTCACGCTGAACTCGACATCGTAGCCGAGTCGGCGGAGAGCGGAACGAGCATAGTATATGCCCATAACGGCAGACAGATATTCATAACCGGACACATGGAGTATGAGCCGTACACGCTCGACAAAGAGTATCGACGCGACAAGGACATTCGCGACGACGTGAATGTGCCGCAGAACTATTATATTGACGATAATCCGGCGAACAAGCCTAACGTGACTTGGCGTGCGCACGCCAATCTGCTGTTCAATAACTGGATAAACTATTATTTGCTATGAATAACGGATTAAGAAAGATAGAACTCTTGGCGCCTGCCAAGAACCTCGAATGCGGCATCGCTGCCATCGACCATGGCGCTGACGCCGTGTATATAGGCGCAGCACAATTCGGCGCTCGCCAGACAGCCGGCAACAGCACGGAGGATATTGCCGAACTGACACGCTATGCGCACCAGTTCGGTGCGGCGGTGTACGTCACGGTTAATACTATCGTCTACGAGAAGGAACTCCACGCGCTTGAGCACCTGCTGCGACAGCTCGTAGAAATGGGCGTTGACGCCATACTGGTGCAGGACATGGCTGTGCTCGAAATCTACAAGAAGTTGAAGGCTGAATACATGAAGCGCGGTTATCGCATGCCGGCTTTGCACGCTTCTACGCAGACCGACAATCGCTCAGCCGACAAGGTGAAGTGGCTGAAGGAGAACGGATTTGAGCGTGTGGTATTGGCTCGCGAACTCTCGCTGGAGGAGATAACGAACATACACAAGGCGCATCCCGATGTAGAGCTTGAAGCGTTCGTGCATGGCGCATTGTGCGTGAGCTATTCGGGCGCTTGCTATGCTTCGCAGTATTTCTTCAACCGTAGCGCCAACAGAGGCGAGTGCGCGCAGTTCTGCCGTATGGCGTTCGACCTGAAGGATAGCGACGGCGAGACTCTCATCGAGGACAGCTATCTGCTTTCGCTTAAGGATATGTGCCAACTCGACCGACTGGGCGATCTTCTCGAAGCGGGTGTCTGCTCGCTGAAGGTTGAGGGCAGACTGAAGGATGCTAACTACGTGAAGAACGTGGTGGCTACTTATAGCGAGGCGCTCAATGCCTACATCGCAAAGCATAGCGACAAATTCTGCCGTTCGTCGTTCGGAAAGTGTAGCTATACGTTCACGCCGGCGCTTGAGAAGACATTCAACCGCGGATTCACGCACTACTTCTTCAACGGACGACAGAAAGATATCTCGTCGTTCAACACGCCGAAGGCTATGGGCGAGTATGTGGGATATGTGAAGGAGATTCGTCGTGGGTCGTTCAACGTGGCGGGCACGGCTATGTTCGCCAACGGCGACGGTCTGTGCTTCTTCAACAGACAGAAGAAGCTGGAGGGTTTCCGCGTAAACCGCGTGGAGAACAACCGCCTCTTCCCTCTCACTATGCCTAAGAATCTGGAGCCGGGCATGGCTCTCTATCGCAATAACGACATCGAGTTTGAGCGTGCCATGCAGGGCAAGACGTCTACACGCAAGTTGCAGGTGAGATTCGTTGTGGATGTTGTAGACGGCAAACTGACGTTTACAGCCACGGACGAATGCGGACGCAAGACAAAAGTGGTGTTCAACGAGAATCCAGAAAAGGCTCAGAAGTCGCAACACGACAATATCGTAAAACAGCTTGAAAAGCTCGGCAATACGGCTTGGGAAGCAGAGGATGTCAGAATTCTTAATTCTGCCGACGAGTTTTTCATTCCGTCAAGTCGACTGACAGCGCTGCGCAGAGAACTGATTGAGGCTTTGGAGAATACAGCTATCCCTATGACAGAGGGTGGTGATAGTCTCCGCAACATCAAGTCGGCAAGCAGTAGTGAAGGAACAACAACAGTAAATGCCGATGCAATCAATATAGCGAACGTTGCCAACCCTATAGCGCAAGCCTACTACGCAGCACATGGCGTAAAGAACGCTCCAAAGGCTTTCGAGTTGAACCCTAACTACAAGGCAGGCAGCACTACGGATGCATCTGCAGTTCCGCCGCTTATGACCTGCCGCTATTGTCTGCGCTATGCTTTGGGCTATTGTGTGAAGAACGGCGGCAAGCGCCCCACATGGCATGAGCCGCTTTATCTGGAAGCAAAGAATGGTATGCGTGTGCGTTTGGCGTTCAATTGCGCAAAATGCCAAATGGAAGTCCACGCTGAATAGTAACTATCTTAATTGAAACATCGTAAGTAAATGCACAGATTCGTAAAATTCATATCATTACTGATAGTCAGCATGGCTATGGTTGGGTGTTACCATTCTAATCCGAATGGTAAGGCTCAGCCTTCGTCTGTCCATTCCCCTGCGGGAACTCGCGATGTTACTGGATATAACGTAGACAGTACCAGCGAGATTCAGAACTTCAACTACGAATTTTACAAGACTCACCACTATGCGCAGAACTATAACTTCGTTGTGAAGAAAGACTCCATCCATTTGCTTAAACAGCAACCGGAGGAGATGCTGAGCAATATGGCTATCGACTCGTTTGCTGTAAAGAAAAATTCGCATATCGTGGTGGCTGACATAAAGATACTGAAGGATGACCCGGTAGACTCCGTATGGATTGAGGTGGCGAGCGATAAGTATGAGTTCGGATGGATACACGAGAGCCAACTGCTCAATTCGGTTGTGCCCGACGACCCTATATCGCAGTTCATCCTGATGTTCTCCGACGTGCATCTGCTCATCTTCCTCATCATAATCAGTCTGATAGCAGGTGGATACGTAGTGTATCGTCTGCAACGTCGCAAAGTTAAGGTTGTGCATTTCGACGACATCGACTCTTTCTATCCGACGCTTCTGGCGCTAACTGTGGCGTCGGCAGCTACGTTCTATTCGAGTATTCAGCTGTTTGCACCCGACACGTGGCGTTGCTTCTACTTTCATCCGACGCTCAACCCGTTCGCATTGCCGCCGATTCTTGCTATCTTCCTGATATCGGTATGGATGATGATGATTATACTCATCGCTACAATCGACGATGTGTATCATAAACTGTCGCCAACTGCAGCCACACTCTACTTATGTCGATTGGCTGCGGTCTGCGCCGCCAACTATATTATATTCAGCATCACCACCTTATATTATATAGGTTATGCTATCCTTATAGCGTACGTGTATTACGCAATAAGAACATACGTGCGCAACAACTTCTACAAGTATGTTTGCGGAAATTGCGGAGCGAAATTGAATAAGAAAGGTATATGTCCGAAATGTGGAGCTATGAATTCATAGCTCCACATTTTAGAATAAGAAGGTTCCGCCGAAGGCAAGAATAATATATCGCAGAAGTTTTCCGACGGCTATTGTCGTAAATGCGATAGGTATGTTCGCTTTCATCAGTCCAAGAAGAATTGTGATAGCGCTGCCCAATATCGGAAGGAATGCGAAGATGCCCATCAGCGCTCCTCTGCCTCCCATAAAGCGTTCGGCTTTCTGCAGACTCTCCTGACTAACATGCAGATATTTCTCGATCCATTCGAGCTTGCCCATTCTGCCTACTCCATAATTGAAGTAAGATCCTAACGTGTTGCCGATAGTTGCATATATCACGAGCGGAAGCGGTTCAAGACCTGCCGCTTGCAGGGCAAGCATTACGGCTTCGCTGCTAAACGGGAAGAAACTGCCTGCCAGGAACGAGGCGAACAGCATACCCCAATAGCCCCAATCAACAAGAAAACTTAAAAGAGTGTCCATACGTTGCCTATCGTGAGTCCAAGGGTTATTAACAGAATAATGTAGAACGACAAGTTGGTTATCTTTGTGTTCGTAAGTGCTATGTAATGCGCTATCATCGGTGTCGTATTCACTATCAGCAATGTCAGCAGAGCGTCAAAATGAATCGGCTGAAGCGCAATGAATAGCAACAGACAAAGGTTCATAACCGAGAATATCTCGAACATCATGCGTGTTCGAATCTTATCCTTATAGTTGTTCAAGCGGAAATGAATCATGCCGGTTATTGAGAGCAAACCCACAAAGCCAAAGGTTATTATCTCAGCCCAACTAACGTTCTGCCAGTCGGCAATAGGCGCAAACTCAGCAAGACTCTCGAAATGGGGCATCAGCAGCATAACGTCACCCGACATAAGTCCGTAGGCTCCAATGAACCAATAAGGAAGGGTCAAGCCCATGAGCGAAGCAATTATCATACGCGCATTGCCAGCCATGATATTCGTAAACAGCAATACCCATATTATCGGCAAAAAGTAGAGACTTTGCACAAAAACGACGCTCATTATGCCCAGTACAGCAAAGGCGTAGAAGATACGGCCTACGGCTGTACCGTCTTGATAGATACTGAAGAAGAACATATAGAAGGCTATCGCAAGTACGGAAATGATGCTGTTAGCGATATCATCGAAAAGGAAGAACGCCATCGTCATCAATACAAGATACGAGCACGAAATCATTCGGCTGAAGATGCGTATCAGGGCGTTTACGTTGTTCAACTGGAACATCAGGTAGCCTGCAAAAGCGAGCAAGACCACCTGCAACCACATGCCGTTGCCGAACATTCCCGACAATGCGCATACGATTAGTGTATAAACAGCGGTTGCAGGGAGCGCAATGCGACTCTCTGCAACCTTATTCTGAAATCTTTTTACGTTCAATTCTACTAATAATTATAAGTCCTGACCGATGTCTCTACGGAAATACTTGTCTGTAAACTCAATCTTCTGTGCTTGTGTGAACGAGTTCTGTAAAGCTTCTGACTTGTCCTTGCCATAAGAGCTGACAGCAATGACGCGTCCTCCACTGGTAACGACCTTGCCGTCCTGCATCTTTGTACCGGCATGGAAGACAACAGAATCTTCAACCTTATCAAGACCAGTTATCTCGTAGCCCTTTGCATAAGCCTGCGGATAGCCACCGCTAACGAGCATTACGCAGACAGCTGCACGTTCGTCGAACTCAATTGCACGCTTGTCGAGATTGCCTTCTGCAACGCCTTCGAACAAGTCGACAATGTCGCTCTTAAGACGCAGCATTACAGTCTCAGTCTCAGGGTCGCCCATACGGCAGTTGTACTCGATAACCATAGGCTCGCCCTCTACGTTGATGAGTCCGAAGAAGATAAAACCCTTATAATCGATATTCTCCTCAGCAAGACCTTCTACAGTGGGACGGATAATGCGGTCTTCAACCTTCTGCATCCATTCCTTTGTAGCGAACGGAACTGGCGAAACGCTACCCATACCGCCGGTATTAAGACCCGTATCGTGCTCTCCGATACGCTTGTAGTCCTTTGCCTCTGGCAGAATCTTGTAGTTCTTGCCGTCGGTCAAAACGAACACAGAGCACTCGATGCCGCTAAGGAATTCCTCGATAACTACGCGGGCTGAAGCATTACCGAACATACCACCGAGCATCTCCTTAAACTCCTTCTTTGCCTCTTCAAGTGTGGGGAGGATAAGAACGCCCTTGCCTGCGCACAGACCATCAGCCTTCAGTACATAAGGAGCCTTAAGAGTCTCAAGGAATTTTAAGCCTTCCTCTACTGTTGTGCCGTCGAATGTCTCGTATTTTGCTGTCGGAATGTTGTGGCGCTTCATGAACTGCTTTGCAAAGTCCTTGCTACCTTCCAGAACAGCACCTGCCTTTGACGGACCAATAACCGGAACGTTCTTTGTGCGCTCGTCGTTCTTGAAGTCATCATAAACGCCCTTCACCAATGGATCTTCCGGTCCGACAATTACTATGTCTACACCATTCTCCACAACGAAGTTCTTCAAAGCCTCAAAGTCATCGGCTTTTATATCTACATTCTCACCGACATTCTGTGTGCCTGCGTTACCTGGAGCGATAAAGAGTTTCTCCACCTTTGCGCTTTGAGCGATTTTCCAGGCCAATGCGTGCTCACGGCCACCGCTTCCTAACAATAGAACTTTCATTATATAATAATGTTTAATGATTAATGATTCGTGTTTTGTTGAAATTGCAGGAGGGTGTAACGGCAAATAGTTTAAGATGTTTACCGGCCGTTACGCCCTCCTGTTTATATAGATATTATTTCAAGTAATCCTCGAAATACTGTGTGATGCGCTCGTGCAAATGTACACTCTGATGACCGCGCATGTTATGAGGCTCGCCTGGATACAAGAAGAAATCAGGCTGTGTGCCTGCGCCGATACATGCCTTGAGGAAAGTAAGGCAATGCTGCGGCACGCAAGTCGGATCGTTATAACCCTGGATAATCTGGAGCTTACCCTTCAAGTTCTTGGCAGTATTGAGCAAAGATGCCTTTGCATAGCCCTCCGGGTTCTGCTGCGGTGTGTCCATATAGCGCTCGCCATACATCACCTCATACCACTTCCAGTCGATAACCGGGCCACCAGCTACACCTACCTTGAACACGTCAGGATAGTTTGTCATAAGCGAAATGGTCATGAAACCACCATAGCTCCAACCATGAACGCCGATGCGGTCGGCATCTACGTAAGGAAGCGACTTGAGGTATTCAACACCCTTCAACTGATCTTTCATCTCTTCTTGACCAAGCTGGCGGAATGTAACCTGCTCAAACTCCTTGCCACGATGCTCAGAGCCTCGGTTGTCGAGAATGAAGAGAACATAACCCTTCTGAGCCATGTATGTCTCCCAGCTGCGGCTGCTATAGTGCCAGCGTGCGTCAACGTTATGTGCGTGAGGACCACCGTAAACATACACTACAGTAGGATATTTCTTGTTCGGATCGAAGTCTACCGGCTTCACCATACGCCAGTAAAGGTCGGTTGTGCCGTCGGCAGCCTTCACAGTACCACAGGTGTATTCAGGAACCTTATATCCCTTCCAAGGATCATCAGCCTTGAAGTAAGAGAAACTTTTGCCGTTTGCAACATTCACAATAGCAATATTGCGCGGAACATTTGGCTCCGAATAGTTGTCGTAGATATACTGTCCGCTCTTGCTCAAAGATGCCGAGTGCCAGCCCTTGCCACCTTCGTCCATACGTGTACGCTTGCCTGTTTTCAAGTCAACAAAGAAAATGTTGCATTGAATCGGACTAATCTCGTTGGAAGAGATGATAATGCCCTTACGCTTTGCATTGAAGCCAAGGAAATCAAGAACTTCCCAATTGCCTTTGGTTATCTGCTTCATCTCAAGCGATACGGTATTGCCTGCCATGCGACTGCCCGACTTGCCGATAGAGCAAAGATACAGATGGTTGTAGCCATCTTTTCTGCTCTGCATAAGGAATGAACTGTTGTCCCAAGGCAAGAAAACGATAGGATGAAGCGGCTCTACATACTTTGCGTCTGTCTCGCGGTAGAGTTCGCCAGTCTTTTCGCCAGTTGATGCGTCATAGCTTATGAGACGGCAATCGTTCTGGTCGCGGTTTAGCTCAAACATATAGATGGTCTTGTCATCGGGAGACCAAGAGATGTTTGTGAAGTAACGGTCTGTTGGGTCGCCAGCCTTAAGATATACAGTCTTGCCTGTGTTTGTATCAAACACACCAACAGTAACCTTGTGGCTTGTCTCGCCAGCCATCGGGTACTTCTCAGGAGCAAGAGTTGCTATGCGCGACTTGCCATCCTCCGGCTGGAAGCTAACTTCCGGTATGTTTACAAGTGGATAGTCAGTCACCATGCTCTGGTCCATGCGATAGAAAGCAAGTTTCTCGCCGCTGTTGCTGAAGAATGTGCCCTTACGGATTCCGAACTCATCACGATGAACGCTCTGTCCGTATACAATCTCACGTGAGCCGTCTGTAGACAACTGCCATTTTTGGTCGCCTCGTGTGACATAAAGATTATTATCCTTAAGATAAGCGACAGCATCGCTCTTTGCGCTCATCTCAAGTACATACTCGTCGTCAACGAACTCGTTGCATTTCTTCAATGAGCCACTCTTGAAGTCGATAGTATAGATGCGCTCGCCGCTATTAATCACAACGAGCGGCTTGTCGGCATAAGGGAAAGATGCGCCACGCAAAGAGCGCACCTTTATATCCTTTGTCGGACCTGCCCATTGGTTAACCTGACTTACTGTGAAGAGCTGTGTCTCCTTGCCGTTCTGCTTGTTAACGAGGTAGCAAGCATCTGATTCAACACGCACAAGCTGGTCGCCCCACCACACACAGTTGCGATTCTGTGGCACGAAGTTGTGATAGTTCTTGCCACCGAAGTTGAGGTCTTCAAGCGTGAAAGACTTCAACTCCTGAGCATTCATGTTAAGCGAGGTAAACAATCCCAGCAAAACTGTAAAAAACTTAATCTTCATTGTCAAAATCTCTGTTAGAACGTTTTCTGTCACTCTTGCCATAGCGTGAGCCTTTGCCGAAATACTTGTCGCCCTTGTCGCCGAAGCCTTTTCCCTTAAAGCCCTTGCCTTTGAAATCTTTATCGTCACGATCGAAGCGGTCGCGGCTCTTTCTTTCGTTTCCACCACGGCGATCGTCGTTCTGCTTGCGACGCTCTATAGAGTGGAACTTGAACGAGCGGATGTCCGACTCTGCATTTTCCTCTTCCTCGTCGAGACGCTTCTTGAACTCGCGGTTCTTCTTGAAGCGATGTTTCTCTGCCATCTGTCGCTTCTCATCCTCAGTCTTAACGATGCCACCCTCCTGACGGAAGTCCTTCATAGTGCCGTCAAAAATAGCGTACTTGCGGAATTCACACTCCAAAGATCCGTTATAAACCGGAATCTTTATAGACGGCTTCAAGCCGATTGCCTCAAAGCACTCCTCGCGATAGCTGAGCACCCAAGCCTCGTTACCCATGAAAGCATGCTTCAGACGCTCGCCAATCATCTTGTAAGTGTTGAGCAAGTTCGGAGTAGAGATACGCTCACCATAAGGCGGGTTAACAACAAGCAGACTCTTCTCCTTTGGCTGAGTGAAGTCCTTGAAGTCGGCGTTTTCAATCGTAATATCTTTAGAAAGACCAGCTGCACGCACGTTTAGACGTGCTGTGTTTACAGCCTTCATGTCGATATCGTAACCATAGATATGGTGAGTGAACTCGCGTTCCTGCGTATCATCGTTGTAGATTGTATCAAACAATTCTGCATCAAAGTCAGGCCACTTCTCGAAAGCGAACTCCTTGCGGAAGATACCAGGACTCATATTATGGGCGATAAGTGCAGCCTCTACAAGCAAAGTGCCCGAACCACACATCGGATCGATAAAGTCGGTCTCGCCACGCCAGCCTGTCATAAGGATCATACCTGCAGCAAGCACCTCGTTAAGCGGAGCCTCTACCGACTCCTGGCGATAACCGCGACGATGGAGCGACTCACCACTTGAGTCGAGCGATAGCGTAGCGTCAGCCTCTGCGATGTGGATGTTCAGACGGATGTCAGGGTTGCTGACAGAAATATTAGGACGAGTACCAGTGTTCTCACGGAACTGGTCAACGATTGCATCCTTTACCTTATATGTTACAAAACGTGAGTTACGGAATTCTTCTGAGTACACAACAGAATCAACAGAGAAAGTCTTTCCCTTTTCGATATACTTGCTCCAATCGATCTTCTTAACCTCTTCATAAACCTCATCAGCCGAGCGCGCCTTGAATTTAGCAATAGGCTTCAAGATACGAATAGCTGTGTGTAGTTGGAAGTTTGCACGATACATCATTTCCTTATCACCGGTAAATGACACCATACGACGACCTATCTGTACATTGTTTGCACCCAATTGGGTAAGCTCTTTTGCCAATACCGGCTCTAAGCCCATGAAGGTTTTGGCAATAAGTTCAAATTCATTCATATTTTTAATAAAAGCAATTGTTTCTTACGAAAGTTTAATCGGTACAAAATTACGAATAATAATCAAGAAACCACAATTATATAAATACAAACTTCAAAAATAAACAGCATAAAAAATAAAAAGCGGCTCTAATTAGAGTCGCTTTTGTATTAAAGTTGAAATTTCTTCTTAAAAAACATGCTATCAAGAGCGGCAAGCGGGGTTCGAACCCGTGACCTCTGGCTTGGGAAGCGAGTGCTCTACCAACTGAGCTATTGCCGCATACCACTCAATCACATATCAAAAACAAAGAGCCGATACCCGGACTCGAACCGGGGACCCACGCATTACGAATGCGTTGCTCTACCAACTGAGCCATATCGGCCTCTGCTTTTTGTTGAAATGCGATGCAAAGGTATTGTTTTTTTTCCTATGCTGCAAATTTATAGCGTCTTTTTTTGGTAAAAAGTATCAAGCAAGCGCTATATCAGAACTTATAACCGAGTGTAAGCAGCACCTGATGGCGGTTGTCTGTCACCTTCTTACCATCGCAGAAGTTATCGTATCCTGCGTCGTATTTCGTCTTGTCGCCACCCACGGCAGCCAAGTCCGAATAGCTCATGAACGGGAAGAACTCGCCTTCTGTGCGACTGTACTGATAAGCCAAATCTACAGAGAACTTCTTGTATGCGTAACCGATACCGGCAGTAACTCGGTCGGTAGCTTTCCAATTGGTGTAATCGGTCGTAGAGCTGTAGTAGTTGCTATACGAGTTGAGAGTTCCGTCCTTATATCCGTTCTTGTTGTACATTGGCGACACGTAGTTGTAGCCTAAGCGCAAAGCAACATTGCATGTCGGCTTGTACTCAGCGCCAATCTTCAACGTAGAAACGCCCTTGAGCACGCTCTTTATATTGTTCTTCATTGCCTCGTCGCGCGAAGTCTCCTCATAATAGTTGCCCCAATAATCGTACGAACCGCCATCATTTACACGGATGTCACAATAAGAGTAGTCGGCATACTCGTATGTAGCGCCCAAAGCCAGATAGTTGCCTACGGTATAGCCAAGGCTGCCGCCGAAGCGCCAAGGAGTATAGAACTTATAGTCGTATCTGCCGCTTGTCGACTGGTTGCCCTTGCCGTATCCTTCTGCGAGGTTGCTGAGTAGGGTCGTTCGATTCTCAGTCTTCAAGTCGTACCAAGTCGGAGTGTGCAGATACAAGCCCACACGGAAAGGCGACTCCTCAATCGGACGGAAGATAACACCAGCCTTAACGTCGAAGCCCGAACCGCTGATAGTGCGCTCGTCGGCAATGGTGACGTCGCCGATAGCCTTCTGCGCGCTATTCACGAGATTCTCCTTGTATACAGAAGCCGAACGATAGTTTACATCATACATTCCGAACGTCAAGCCCCAATAGAAGCGATCCTTTGAGTTGCCGCTGAGATTGAAGTTGTACTCGCCGATGTAACCACTCGAACCGCGTCTGAAGTCGTAACCCGTAGCGTCATAATAGGCAGCACGCGGATTGCCCGAAGCGTCGAGCGCTCCGTTAGCATCGCCAAGATAGTAGCCACCCTTATAACCATTGGCGTTCATACCGATGAGTTCGCTATTCTTGCCGCCAAGCAAAGCGTTGCTATAAAGGTAGTCTACCTGGTTGTACGCAAGGTCGGGATAGTCATTGCTACCCCATTGGCTTGTCAATTCGCCGTTATGGTCCTCAAGACGATAGAAGTCGTTGTAGTTCTTCATGCTCGAAACCTTGTTCTGTGAAGCACCGTTGAGTCTACCTGCTGCCGTAACAATCTGGTTGAAGTTGCGACTCTTTGTGTAGCTTGCGCCGAAGTTGACATACGAATGTCTGCCCGAACGCATCACATATACAAAGCCCACATGGTCGAAACTTGCCTTTGTTTTGTCCTTGCCGATATCCTTTGTGCCCGACAGACTGTTGAAACCGAACGAACCGGTAATCATACTGCGGCGGAACAGACCCACGCCTGCAGGGTTGGTGTTCATGGTTGTGATATCGGCGCCGAGAGCCTCCATCGCACCACCCATACCTACGTAGCGTGCCGTACCGTTAAGATCCTTTGTCGCAAGTTGTGCGTTGTCGTATGTCTCTTGAGCCATTGCCGCAACGCCGAGCATTGCGAACGAGAAGGCTGTTAAAATCTTTTTCATTGCTGTATTATTAAATTAATAATGTGACGAGAAAACTATATTGTGATGGAAGGGCTTCCACCTTTATTATCTTCTGCTGCCGAAACCGCCACGGCTACCACCGCCGCGATTGCCTCCACCGAAGCCACCTCCGCCGAAGCTTCCACGATTGCTGCCGAAACCATTGTTACGATATTGCGGCTGAGCATAGTCGGGACGACGGTTGAACTGCTGGTTTTGATTGCGGTTGTTGTTGAAGCGCGAGTTGTTGCGTGTCGAGTTGCGCTGTCCGTATGTATTACGCTGTGTGCGTGTCGTGGTGTTGCGGTTGCCGAATCGTGAGCCGCTGCCGAAACCGCCCGAAGTGAAGTTGCGTGACGGGTTTGGTCTGCCGCGATAAGAGTAGTGAACGTATGGCACGCCCCAGCCCCAATAAGGATGGTTCCAACCCCAGCAGTCGTAGTACCATGGATTGTACCACGGATTATACCACGAATAGTACCACGGGCTATACCACGAATTGTAGCCGTACCAGCGCCAATACCATGACGAGCGATACGGCGAATACCAGCCATAAGAACCATACCAGAACGGATCGTCCCAGTAACTATATAGCGACGGACAATAGAAGTCGTCGAAACGCTGCATACGGCGCGAGCATACGAACTCGTCGTCAGCGCCATCGAAATAACGTGCCGAGTCCGACATCATCATTGTTGTCGAATCGAGCGCCGAAAGATCGTACGTACCGTCACCCTTCTCAAACTCTATCACGTCTGTGCTTTGCTTTTTCGGAACAAAGTACATGTCGTCATCATCCTGAGCCACCATCGGGAGTGACATTATCCCGACAATTGCTGCCAATAACAATCTGCGTATCATATTAGTATATATTTAAGTTCTACGTTAACAGGTCTCCATTTAGGAACCCTACACTTTTTCAACTACAAAATTAATGCGAATTATTATATAAGTATAGGGATTTTGCCTAAAAAGCATTAGGAGTTTCCCTATTTTATGCTTTTTTTACAATGTCTGCCACTATCAGACTGACAGTTTTTGCGGGTTGTAACCGGATTGTAACATGTGTTTAAACACGGTGTAATACGTAGCGAGTAATTTTGCACCATGAAAAAACCAAAGTATAATATATAAATGGAAACAATTTATTTAGCGATTGTGGTCTTTCTGCTATGTCTGGCAGTATTCGACCTTTTTGTTGGAGTAAGTAACGACGCCGTCAACTTCCTTAACAGCGCCATCGGAGCTAAGGTGGCGAAGTTCCGCACGGTGCTCATCGTTGCTTCGGCAGGTGTGGCAATAGGCGCCGTAATGTCCTCGGGTATGATGGACGTGGCACGACACGGCATTATGCAACCTGCCAATTTCTCGTTCTACGACGTAATGACCGTCTTTCTTGCCGTAATGGTTACAGACGTTATCGTGCTCGACATGTTCAACACGCTCGGCATGCCGACCTCTACTACCGTTTCGCTTGTGTTCGAGTTGCTTGGCGGTACGTTCGTCCTTGCAGCTATCAAGATTGCAGCCGACCCGACGCTCGGCTTTGCCGACCTGCTTAACACGGACAAGGCGTTGAGCGTGATTGTCGCCATCTTCGTGAGTGTGGCTATCGCCTTCTTCTTCGGTATGATTGTGCAATGGCTCTCACGTATAGTTTTCACTTTTAATTATAAGAAACACTCGCGCTACTCTATCGCACTCTTCGGCGGTATCGCCTTCACAGCTCTCTCCTACTTCATCTTCCTTAAAGGCTTGGGCAAGAGCCGCTTTATCGCAGAGGACGTTCGTACATGGATTGACAGCAACATCTCGTTACTGTTGCTCTACACGTTCATAGGTTCAACTATCATGATGCAGGTTCTGCACATGCTGCGCGTCAACGTGTTCAAGTTCGTTGTGCTCATGGGTACATTCGCTCTTGCTATGGCTTTCGCCGGCAACGACCTTGTGAACTTCATCGGTGTGCCTCTCGCCGGCATGGACTCGTTCCGCGACTATGTGGCTAACAGCAACGGCCTTGACGCAAGAGACTATATGATGACTTCGCTCATGGAGTCGGCACAGACACCTCCGTTCTTCCTACTTGCAGCCGGCGTTATCATGATTGTGGCTATGGCTACATCTAAGAAGGCGCGCAACGTGATAAAGACCAGCGTCGACCTTAGCCGTCAGGACGAAGGCGACGAGATGTTCGGTTCGAGCCGTGCGGCACGCAGCATCGTCCGCGTCACTCAGGACGGCAATAGCAGGGTAATGCAGTACATGCCTAAGTCTGTATCGCGCTGGATTGACAGCCGCTTCAACAAGCAGGAGGCGGAGCTTAACGACGGAGCCGCATTCGACGTAGTGCGTGCAGCCATCAACCTCGTGCTCGCATCTATGCTCATCACTATCGGTACCAACTACAAGTTGCCGCTTTCTACAACATACGTAACATTCATGGTTGCAATGGGTTCTTCACTCGCCGACCGCGCTTGGAGCCGCGAGAGTGCCGTATTCCGTGTGACTGGTGTAATCAGCGTAATCGGCGGTTGGTTCATCACCGCAGCCGTAGCCTTCGGAGCCTGCGCCCTTGTCTGTCTGATAATGTTCTACGGCGGCATACTCGCCAAGATTCTGTTCATTGTGCTCGTAGTTGCGCTGCTCATCAAGAGCAACCGCAAGTATGCAAGCAAGGAGAAAGAGGGCGAGAAGGAAGATGTGTTCCGCCTGATGATGCGCACCCGCGACCCGGAGATTGTGCTCGACCTGCTCATGAAGCACGTATCGCGCACACAGAGCTTCATGACACGCTTCGCCATCGACGAGTTCAACAATATTATCGACGGTTTGGAGAACGAGCGCACACGCACTCTGCGCAAGGTGAACAACGAACTTAGAAAAGAGAAGGAGATGTTGAAGAAGTTCCGCCGCCAGGAGTTGCTTGCCTTGAAGCGAGTTCCTACGGATATCGCGATAGAGCGCAACACATGGTTCCACCTTGGCATCAACTCTTCTGAGCAGTACATCTACTGCCTGCGCCGTATCCTCGACCCGATTAAGGAGCATGTGGACAACAACTTCAACCCTGTTCCGCAGCTATACATCGACGAGTTCCGCCCACTACGCGCCACTATCAACGACCTTATGCAGCAGACCGAAACACAGATCTCTACCTGCCGCTTCGAGCACTATCGCGACACGCTCGCTTTGGCCGACAAGTGCAAGGATGAACTCTCAGTAGTGCGTAAGCGCCACATCGACCGCATCACGCAGATGAAGGATAACAACCTGCTGCAGATATCGCTCGTATACCTCAATCTTCTGCAGGAGAGCCAGCAGCTGCTCAGTAACATGCGCCACCAGCTGAGAGCAGCCAAGAAATTCATGGAGAACTAAACTCAACTTCCATAGTAACTGATCAATTGAAAAGACCCTGCCAATAGCTTCTGGCAGGGTCTTTCGCATTAATATACCTCAATGTTGTTTCACATCGTTGCAAGAAGCATCTTTACCGCAAACTGGTAACATCATTACCCGACTTCGGTAACAATGTTTTCGCACTGCGGTAACAATGTTACCAGTCCGTGGTAACAACCATTCTTTTGTATATCGGTATTATTTAGTCATAGGACTTAACTATTAAAACCACACGACTACGCAAGTTCGAACACGCCTGTGGGCTGTTTGCGTCTGAGCACATCAAGCTTCACCTCGTCGCCTACCTTAATGCCTGCGTCCAAGAGTGCCTGCTCTACCGATTTGCGTGCCAGTTCGGGATGGTTGTTTTCCTCGCTTAGATGGCAGAGCCAGATGTGCTTAAGGCGTTCTGTATAGTTCTCTACGAGCGTAGCACCGCATTGCGGATTGCTCAGGTGTCCAGTGCCACATCTGATTCGGTCCTGCAGATAGCGCGGATAGGGTCCGTTCTGCAACATCTGAGGGTCGTAGTTAGCCTCTATCACGAGATAGTCGGTATTCTTTATTATCTGCTTCATCTCTTCGGTGATATGGCCTACGTCGGTGAGAAGCGTGAAGACAACGCCTTCGTGCTCAATAGAGTAGCCAACGTTGTCATAACTATCGTGCGGCACGCCGAACGGCGTTATGCGGAATCCGCTTGTCTCGAACGGCTCGCCCTTCACTACATAATGGCGGTTTGCCTGCGCAAGCTTCATCTTCATGCAGTAGTTGCGGTCCATACCCGAGTGTACAAGTTGAGTGGCATAGACGGGCAGATTGAGCTTCTTGCTGAGGCTTCCTACCGACTTGATATGGTCGGCATGGTCGTGCGTAACAAGAATCGAACTAAATCCGCCGAGCATGTGCAGCCCGTAATCGCCGAAACTTTTCTTCAGACTTCGCGTTCCTACACCAACATCAATCAAGAGTCCGTCGTTTTCTGTATATAGATAGTAGCAGTTGCCGCAACTTCCACTTCCAAATGATATAAATTTGAACATTGCTATATAATAATGTGAAGAGAATAAATGGAGGGGTTTTTCATTACAAAGTTATCAAAAATATTGGTTTCGCACAAAACTTTAACTACATTTTGCCTAAACAAACAAAAATCAGTAACTTTGCATATTTAAATGCAGAATAAAAAAAACAGCAAACAGATAATGAATACGAGCAAAGGGATTCATACGCACAAACGGACGGCTCTCGCGGGGCTTCTCGCAGGCGTTCTGCTTACGGCTTCGTGCTCTTACAGAGAGGAGAAAGCCGTAGAGCAGAGTGTTGTTGGCTTCGCGCAGAACTACTTCAACCTGCGCTACCAGAAGGCTCTCAATGCGTGTACGCCCGAATCGGAAAAGTGGGTGCGCTTCAAGGCTACCAACATCACGCAGGAGGATGTCGACGTATACAACTCCAAGCGCGACACAGCCGAATGCGACGTCGAGTCGATTGATTTGGATGACGACAAGGCAACGGCTATAGTGGAAGTGCGCAATTTTCTCAACTGCGACTCGATTGGCAAGCCTGCCACTATCTGCCCAAACGCCAAGTTCAGATTCGAGCTGAAGAAGCAGGGCGAGAAGTGGATGGTAGACGTGCAAAGCCCGATAACAACATGTATTTAAACAAAAGAAGAAAATGATTTCAATAGAACAACTGTCAGTAGAGTTTGGTGTTAAACCGCTGTTCCGCAACGTAAGTTTCGTGGTGAACGACCGCGACCGCATAGCACTTGTGGGCAAGAACGGCGCCGGCAAATCGACGATGCTGAAGATTATATGCGGGCTGCAGAAGCCTACTGAAGGCAATGTGGCTATACCGACAGACACCACTATCGGCTATCTGCCGCAGGTGATGGTGTTGCAGGATAACACGACCGTAAAGGAGGAGGCACGCAAGGCGTTTGCCGACACGGCTAAGCTGAAGGCGCAAATAGAGGAGCTCAACCAGCAGATGGCTGAGCGCACCGACTACGAAAGCCCTGAATATGCCGAACTGGTGGAGAAGTTCACGCAGAAGCACGACCACTACATGATGATGGGTGGCGACAACTACGAGGCAGAGATAGAGCGCACACTTACCGGTTTGGGATTCACACGCAACGACTTCGACCGCCCTACGAAGGAGTTCAGCGGCGGCTGGCGTATGCGTATCGAGCTGGCAAAGATTCTGCTGCGACGCCCCGACGTACTGCTGCTCGACGAGCCTACCAACCACCTCGACATCGAGAGTATCGGTTGGCTCGAGCGATTCTTGCAGCAGAGCGCAAAGGCTTTGGTTCTGGTGAGCCACGACCGCGCATTCATTAACAACGTCACTAACCGCACCATAGAGATATCATGCGGACAGGTGAACGACTACAAAGTGAAGTACGACGAGTACGTAAAACTGCGTGCCGAACGCCACGAACAACAGTTGCGCGCTTACGAGAACCAGCAGAAGGAAATAGCTGATATAAAGGACTTTATAGAGCGCTTCAGATACAAACCGACGAAGGCTGTTCAGGTGCAGAGCCGCATAAAGCAGTTGGAGAAGATTGTGCCTATCGAGGTGGACGAAGTGGACAACGCAACGATGCATCTGAAGTTCCCGCCGTGCCTTCGCTCGGGCGACTACCCCATCATCTGCGAGGACGTGCGCAAGGACTACGGCGAGCATACCGTGTTCAAGGATGTTAACCTCACCATAAAGCGTGGCGAGAAAGTGGCATTCGTAGGCAAAAACGGCGAGGGAAAGTCGACGCTCGTGAAGTGCATCATGGGCGAGATTCCGTTCACTGGCAATCTGAAGGTGGGTCACAACGTGCAGATTGGCTACTTCGCACAGAACCAGGCGCAACTGCTCGACGGTGAGATAAGTGTGTTCGACACAATCGACCGCGTGGCTAAGGGCGACATACGTCTGAAGATAAAGAACATTCTTGGAGCGTTCATGTTCGGAGGCGAGGCAATCGACAAGAAGGTGAAGGTGTTGTCGGGTGGCGAGCGTAGCCGTCTGGCTATGATAAAGTTGCTGCTCGAACCGGTGAACCTGCTCATCCTCGACGAGCCTACCAACCACTTGGACATGGCATCGAAGGAGGTGCTGAAGGAGGCTATCAACGCCTTCGACGGCACGGCTATCATCGTCAGCCACGACCGCGAGTTCCTCGACGGTCTCGTTTCGAAGGTGTACGAGTTCGGCGGTGGCGCCGTGCGCGAGCATCTCGGCGGCATATACGACTACCTGCGCTCGCGCGACATCAGCAGTCTGAACGAGCTTGGTGCCATGAGCCAGCAGTCGGCTGCACCTGCACAGACCACAGCTGCACAGCAGAACGACGAAGCAGCTGCCAGCTCGGGCAAGATAAGCTACGCCGAGCATAAGGAGCAGCAGAAGAAGATTCGCCGTGTGGAGAAACTCATCAAGGAGTCGGAAACGAAGATCGAGGCTATGGAGAACCGCATCTCGGAGATTGACGCCCTGCTTTGCCAGCCTGAGAACGCCGCCGACATGACTCTCATAAACGAATATACGGCTATAAAGTCGAGAATGGACGAAGAGGAGGAACGCTGGACAGAGCTCTGCGAAGAACTCGAAGCGCTCAAATAATAGTGCCCATACGCAATTAATAAGTGCAAACGCCACATAGTTACAAAGAAAATTCGTAACTTTGCGGTTGCTATCATCAATGGCAGTAAAATAAAAGAACGAAGATGTTAATAGATTATCAAAAAGCAAATGTCTATCAGGCAGACGACAGCGTACTCAACGACGTTAACTTTCAGGTTGACGCCGACCAGTTTGTATACGTAATCGGCAAAGTGGGTTCGGGCAAGTCGTCGCTCCTGAAAACAATATACTGTGAAGTAGATTTCGACAAGGACGACGCCGAGAAGGCAGAAGTCTTGGGTCGCAACCTGCTTAACATAAAGCGTCGCGAGATACCGGCGTTGCGTCGCGAGATGGGCATTATCTTCCAGGACTTTCAGCTGCTGCACGACCGCAACGTGTACCGCAACCTCGAGTTTGTGCTGCACTCTACGGGTTGGAAATCGTCGAAGCAGATTGCCGAACGCATAGAGCAGGTGCTCGAAGCCGTAGGTATGCAAGACATGAAGCTGCGCCTGCCGCACGAGCTGTCGGGCGGCGAACAGCAACGCATTGCTATCGCACGCGCCTTGCTCAACAGTCCGAAGATTATCATCGCAGACGAGCCTACCGGAAACCTCGATCCTGAGACAGCTGAGAAAATTGTAGGTCTGCTCTACGAAATCAGCCACACGGGCACAGCCGTCGTTTTCTCTACACATAACCACGGACTCATCGAGAAGTTCCCTGGACGTGTGTTCGAATGTGAGCAAGGCAAGCTACACGACGTGACTGACCGATATAACAAGTAAAAGTACAAGTAAAAACAAAATAATAAAACATTAATGAAAGTAATGAAATTTGGAGGAACCTCTGTAGGTACTCCGGAACGCATGAAATCCGTTGCGACAATGGTCTCTGAGTCAGGAGAGCAAGTGTTTGTTGTGTTGTCTGCAATGTCAGGAACAACAAACTCACTCGTCGAGATCTCCAACTATCTCTACAAGAAGAACTCCGACGGAGCTAACGATGTAATCAACAATCTTGAGCAGAAATATATGCAGCACGTAGAGGAACTCTACTCTACCGACGAATATAAACAGCGCACTCGCGAGTTCCTTGCATCTGAATTCAACTATCTCCGTTCGTTCACAAAAGACCTCTTCACAAGTTTCGAAGAGAAGAACATAGTAGCGCAGGGCGAGATTATCAGCACCAATATGGTTACAAACTTCCTGCAGGAGCAGGGCGTGAAGGTATGCTTGCTGTCGGCTTTCGACTTCATGCGTACAGACAAGAACGCAGAACCCGACACCCACTACATCAAGGAGAAGTTGGCTGCGTTAATGAAAGAGAACGAGGGCTATCAGATATATATCACGCAGGGATTCATCTGCCGCAACGCTTACGGCGAGGTTGACAACCTGCTGCGCGGCGGTAGCGACTTCACGGCTTCGCTCATCGGAGCGGCTCTGCCTGCCGAGGAGATTCAGATATGGACCGATATCGACGGTATGCACAACAACGACCCGCGCGTGGTTGAGAAGACCGAGGCTATACGCCAGCTCAATTTTGAGGAAGCTGCCGAGCTTGCTTACTTCGGCGCAAAGATTCTGCACCCTACTTGCGTGCAGCCGGCTAAGTTCGCTGGCATACCCGTACGCCTCAAGAACACTCTTGACCCGAAGGCCGAGGGCACTATCATCGACAACGTGCTGCTCAGAGGCAAAATTAAGGCTGTTGCAGCTAAGGATAACATCACGGCTATCAAGATCAAGTCGTCGCGCATGCTCTTTGCTACGGGCTTCCTCCGCAAGGTGTTCGAGATTTTCGAGTGCTACCAGACTCCTATCGATATGATTACAACGAGCGAGGTGGGTGTTTCGATGAGTATCGACAACACGTCTCATCTCAACGAGATTGTAGATGAGCTGAAGAAGTACGGCACAGTAACCGTCGACTCGGACATGTGCATCGTATGCGTTGTGGGCGACCTCGACTGGAACAACCTCGGCTTCGAAAGCATTGTCTTGGACGCTATGAAGAATATCCCCGTGCGTATGATTTCGTATGGCGGAAGCAACTATAACATTTCGTTCCTCATCAGAGAATCTGACAAGGTGCGTGCGTTGCAAAGCCTCTCGGACGTGCTCTTCAACCATAAGTAAAAGAAAGACTGCACGTCAAAGAACAATATTGTAGGAGTTAACGGAGATAATGGCGTAGCCACGAAGTTAACTCCTTATATCATTTATAATAATAACCATTTAAATACACAAAGAATGTTTTCGGTTGACAAATTAAATAGGATAGCAACACCCTACTATTATTATGATACGCAGTTGCTGCGTGATACATTAGAGGTTATAAAAAAGGAATGTGAGAAGCATGACAATTTTCACGTTCACTATGCTGTAAAAGCAAATGCCAACCCGAAGATATTGCGTATAATAAGCCAGTATGGCTTTGGTGCCGACTGCGTGAGTGGCGGCGAAATAAAGGCGGCTATCGAAGCAGGCTTTCCTGCTGACAAGGTGGTGTATGCCGGCGTAGGCAAGAGCGACTGGGAGATTAACCTCGGACTGGAGAAAGGCATCGCCTGCTTCAACGTGGAGTCGATTGCCGAACTGGAGGTGATAGAGGAACTGGCTGTTGCTGCGGGCAAGACCGCCAATGTAGCCTTCCGCATCAACCCGAATATTGGCGCTCATACTCATGCAAACATCACAACCGGACTCGCCGAGAACAAGTTCGGCATCGCCATGCAGGACATGGAGAAAGTGATAGAACGTGCCGACGCAATGAAGAATATCAACGTTGTAGGTCTGCACTTTCATATTGGTTCTCAGATACTTGACATGGGCGACTTCGAGGCTTTATGCAACCGCATCAACGAGTTGCAGGATAAGCTCGAAAAGCAGAACATACGTGTACAGAGCATCAACGTGGGTGGCGGACTCGGCGTTAGCTACGACTCGCCCGACCGTCAGCCTATTCCCGACTTCAAAGACTACTTCCGCACATACACCACTCATCTACGTCTGCGCGAAGGACAGCAGCTGCACTTCGAGTTGGGACGTTCTATCGTGGCTCAATGCGGATCGCTCATCTCTCGTGTGCTCTACGTTAAGCAGGGCACGCACAAGCAGTTCGCTATTCTCGACGCAGGCATGACCGACCTAATACGTCCGGCTCTCTATCAGGCGCTGCACAAGATTCAGAACCTCACGAGCGAGGAGCCGACAGAGACCTACGACGTCGTGGGTCCAATATGCGAGTCGAGCGACGTCTTCGCTAAGGCAATAGACCTTAACAAGTGTCGTCGTGGCGATCTCATCGCTATTCGCTCAGCAGGCGCATACGGCGAGATTATGGCAAGTTCGTACAACTGCCGAAAACTGCCGAAAGGCTACATTACAGAAGATTTGTAAATCATCACAGAAATGTTAATCGACAATATAACAATCATAATATGTATCGTAGTTCTGCTGCTGACCGTCGTGTCGGTAGTGGCTAATCCTTTTTTCCGTTCGGTTAAGAGCAACAGAAGCTACAAGGAAGAAGGTTGCGAACTGCCACCCATTACCGTCGTTGTGCTTTCACAGAACGATGTGGAAGCTCTCGACAAGCATCTGCCTCTCTTGTTCGACCAGGACTATGCTCCGGGTTTTGAAGTTATCGTTGTAGGCGAAAAGGGAGACCTCGACCTTGAGGCTGTGCTGGGCAAATATGCAGACCACAAGAACCTGTACACAACGTACATTCCCAAGCGTTCGCTCTTCATGAGCAAGCCCAAGCTCTCGGCTTCGCTCGGCATAAAGGCGGCTCACAACGAGTGGATTGTTATGCTCAACGCTTCGTGCGCTCCTGCTTCCGACAAGTGGCTGCAAAGCATAGCCCGCAATATCGACGACAACACCAATCTCGTTGTCGGCTACTCCAACTATAAGGACGACGTGAAGCCCTACCGCCGTTTCATACGTCTGCGCGAGGCGTGCTACTATCTTCGCTCGGCTGCTCGCGGCATGGCGTATCGCTCTACAGGAGCGAACATAGCGTTCAAGCGTTCGGAGTTCATCGGCAAGGACGGCTATCGTGGCAACCTGCAGCATGTGTATGGTGAGTACGACTTCATCATCAACAAGTTTGCTGAGCCTGGCTCTGCCGCCGTCTCTCTTGACCCAGATTCGTTCCTCCATCAGGAATGTCGCACGAAAAAGACATGGACCGAGTTCTGCATCGCAAACAGTCATGTAGGCAGCCATCTCGAGCGCAAGTCGAGAATGCGCCTGACATACGCATTCGACGTTCTGCTTATGTATCTCAACTATGCAGCGTTGATAGCAGCCGGAGTGTATAGCGGACTAACGGGCAGATGGTTAGCCTTAGCTATTGCTGTCGTCTGCATCACGTTTACATTAACTCTGCGTATCATTTTGGTCAAAAAGAAGTGCCGTTTGTTCGGCGAGCGTATCTCGGCATGGGCAATACCATTCTACGAACTCTCGCTCGTGTGGTTTGACATGCTCACGAAGTTGCGCTATATGCGAGCCGACAAACACGATTTTTCCACACATAAGATATGAGAATCAAGTTTATAAGTCTTGTCAAAAGTTCGGCGACACCCTTGAACAAGTACTTGCTGAGCACTATCTCTGAAAGCATCAGCGCTTTTGGAGATGTGGAAGTTGTGGACACAGCGCCCGACCTTGTGCATATCTGCGGCAAATGGTCGTCTGCTTCGGCTACGACTATCAAGCATTACACGAACAAGGGCGTGCCTGTGGTCTTCACCCCCGCAAACGGTTTGACAGAACAGCTCACCACCCTATCGTGCATGCTTGCTCCTACCGTCTTCCATTGTTGCGGTCCGGCAGAAGCTCGACTTATAAAAAAGATTTCTCCTAATGCGCCTATCGTAGTCATAGCCAACGAGAACTTCACGTCTACGACCGACAAGACAACTATGTTTCGACTATTCAACGAACTGTATGTAAAGACATACAACGAACACGAAGCGCATGTGAAAGAGGTTATACAGCAAAAACTCAAGGGCGTTTCAGACGAAGCCATCAAGGATATAATTGCACTTCTTTTGTATCTACAATACGCTTACAAGCGCGAGACGATACGCCAAACGCTGCTCGATTCTCTTTCAGACACGCTTATAAACAGCGATTACGACGAAGGCGCAATGCATAAGACATTAAGCGATATGCGACTATTGTCGTTCGCCGCTTCTTCAATGGCGCTTCTTGAGGAGAAATCGCATCTTACGGAGGGCTTCATGCCAATCGCTTCTTCTGCCGATAAACAGATGAAGCATATGACGAAGTATATCATCTAAATCGTACCCCACCAAACAAACACTACGATATGAGAAAAGACCATAAATTTACAGCCAACGATATAAAATACCTGCAACTGCTTGCCCAGTCGTTCCCGAACATCTCTGAGGCAAGCACGGAGATAATTAACCTGCAGGCTATTCTCAATCTGCCTAAAGGCACGGAGCATTTCGTTGCAGACATTCATGGTGAATACGAGGCGTTCCTGCATATTCTGAAGAACGCTTCGGGCAATATCCAGCGAAAAGTGAATGAGCTTTTCGGCAATCTCATGCGCGAATCGGACAAACGCGAACTCTGCACATTAATATATTATCCCGACCAGAAGCTTGAACTAATAAAGGCTTCTGAGGAGAATCTCGACGATTGGTATCACATCACAATACACAACCTCGTGGCTGTATGCCGTTTGGTTTCGAGCAAATACACCCATTCGAAAGTGCGCAAGGCTCTACCGAGCGACTTCTCTTATATCATTCAGGAGTTGCTGCACGAGCGAACCGATGACGCAAATAAGACCGACTATGTAAACGTGATTATAGACACAATCATATCAACGGGACGTGCCGATGATTTCATCATAGCCATATCTAACGTTATACAGCGCCTTTCTATCGACCAATTACATATCCTCGGCGACATCTTCGACCGCGGACCTGGTGCGCACATCATTCTCGACACGCTCTCGCGCTACCACTCTTGGGACATACAATGGGGCAACCACGATGTGCTATGGATGGGAGCTATGGCTGGCAACCGCGCATGCCAATGCAATGTTATACGTCTTTCGCTGCGCTATGCCAACATGACAACGCTTGAGGAGGGTTACGGCATCAACCTCATGCCGCTTGCCACGTTCGCTATGGACACCTATGGCAACGATCCTTGCGAGGAGTTCATCCCGAAAATTTCGTCTGCCGATTCTGCGCGGGTCGACGAGAAGTCGAAACGTCTTGCTGCCCTCATGCACAAGGCTATAACCGTGCTGCAGTTCAAGGAAGAGGCAGCCATCATAAAGCGCCACGCCAAGTGGAAGATGGCAGACCGCCTCATGCTCAACTTCATCGACTACGAAAAGGGTACCATAACTCTCAATGGTAAGGAGTATCCGCTAAAGAGCAACTCTTTCCCGACAATCGACCCAGAGCATCCGAACCGACTCACGCCTGAGGAAAAACAACTCATGGATAAGATTAACCACTCGTTCCAGGTGAGCGAGAAGCTGCATAAGCACATACGTCTGCTCCTGCAGCACGGTTGTATGTATGCGGTATACAACAACAACCTGCTCTTCCATGCGTCAATACCTCTCGACGAGGATGGAAAGCTGAAGGAAGTAGAAATAATTCCGGGCACAAAGTGCTCGGGCAAGGACTTAATGTACAATATAGGGATGCTCATACGCTCGGCTTTCCAAAGCGATTCTACGCCAGAGGAACGCAACTACGCCATCGACTACTTCCTCTATCTTTGGTGCGGTACGGATAGTCCGCTTTTCGACAAATCGAAAATGGCAACATTTGAACGCTACTTCATCGAAGACAAGGAGACACATGTAGAAGAAAAAGGCAACTACTTCAAGCTACGCGATAACGAACAAATCGTTGACAATATAATGGACGCTTTCGATGTTGTAGGCGAGAACCGACATATCATCAACGGACATGTGCCGGTACACGTATGCAATGGCGAGAACCCTATTAAGGCGAACGGAAAACTGATGGTTATCGACGGCGGGTTCTCTCAGCCCTACCACAAGGAGACCGGCATTGCGGGCTACACGCTCGTCTATCATAGCCGCGGCTTCGTACTCGTGCAGCACGAGCCCTTCACATCCACAATCGACGCCATACAGAAGTGTACCGATATCAAATCGACGACGCAGATTGTAGAGATGTCGGCGCATCGCATGCGCGTTGCAGATACCGATATAGGTCGCGAACTGAAAAATCAGATCAACGACCTGCAGCGCCTACTCTACGCCTATCGTCATGGCTTCATCAAGGAAGCTATGCCCAACAAGTAACCCAGAACACACAATGAACAACAATACAATTTGCGCCATCGCAACCGCCCCTGGTGGTGCGATTGGCATTATTAGAATCTCAGGCCCCGAAGCAATCAGCATAGCCGATAAGGTCTTCCGTCCTATCGGCTCCAATCTCTCTTTGTCACAACGCAAGGCATACACCCTTGCTTTCGGCAATATCATAAATGCAGACAATGAGGTTGTAGACGAAGTGATTGTGTCTATATTTCGCGCCCCACACTCTTACACAGGAGAGGACTCTGTGGAGATTTCCTGCCATGGATCGTCATACATACTCCAACAGGTGATGTTCCTGCTCACAGAGAACGGATGCTTACCTGCTGGTCCTGGCGAGTTCACACAGCGTGCATTCCTTAACGGCAAGATGGATCTTTCGCAGGCAGAGGCTGTAGCCGACCTTATAAGTTCCACAAACAAGGCAACTCACGATATGGCGCTCAGTCAGCTGAAGGGACATTTCAGCAACGAACTATCAGAACTGCGTGCGCATCTCCTTAAACTCACCTCTCTCTTAGAATTGGAGATTGATTTCTCCGATCATGAGGACTTGGAGTTTGCCGACCGCTCTGAGCTATACGCACTCGCCAACGACATCCACCAGCGTCTTGCCTCTCTCGCACGCTCCTTCGAGGTAGGCAACGCCCTCAAGAACGGCATCCCAGTAGCCATCGTCGGAAACACCAACGTCGGTAAGAGCACGCTCCTCAACCATCTACTCCACGAGGAGAAAGCTATCGTGAGCGACGTTCATGGCACTACACGCGACTTCATAGAAGACACTACAATCATCAATGGCATACAGTTTCGCTTCGTCGATACAGCCGGCATTCGCAAAACCGACGATATCGTTGAAAATATCGGCATTGAGCGCACATTCCAAAAGATGCAAGAGGCGAAGATTGTGATTTGGCTTATCGACCAACAACCGACAGAGGCTGAGATAGAAGGCATAAAGGAGCACGTGGCAGGCAAGAAGCTCATCATTGTACGCAACAAAATCGACCTTCCTAACTCATCATTGAACAACTCCTCATCGGCGAAGCCGACAACTCTTGCTCAGACAAGCGTCTCTACGAGCCGAGCGCAAAATTCAAAACTCAAAATTCAAGACTCACAGTTAGTAGACATCAGCGCCAAGTACGGCACCAACCTCTCGCGTCTCGAACAGCTTATCGTCGAAGCTGCCGACATTCCTCAGATATCAGAAAGCGACATCGTCATAACCTCCGCACGCCACTACTCCGCCCTGCTCAACGCAGACGAATCGCTTCAGCGTGTAATCGCTTCTATGGATCTTGGTCTCAGCGGCGACCTCCTCGCCGAAGACCTCCGCATGGTTATCGACCACCTTGCAGAAATCACGGGCGAAGAGCGCATAACCCCGCAAGAAACCCTCCAGAATATTTTCACTCACTTCTGCATCGGAAAGTGAAGGCGTAAAAAAGATACTTGAAAAAAGTAGGAAAGTAGGACTAAAAAGCACTGAATATCAGATAATTAAGGAGATAAAAAACCTTATATTTTACCCCGGCTTTCATATGGCTCAGTACTACGTTAAACAACTGATATTCAGTTGGTTACGTATGGTGCGTGGGAAAGTAACCCCCTGAACAGCTTTAAAACGAACATTTTTATAACTGCTTGCAAGCCACCTATTTAGGTGGCTTTTTTCGTCTTAACACATTCCATTTGTAATTTGTAGAAACCAATATTTTGGTGTATTTTTGGCTCAAATTTCATTCGTGGCCCTCAATTCTGTGATCAAATGGAAAGCCAAAATTCTATTTTTGGACACTAATTGCAAAATCTGCAAACCTTTCCAGTGACCGACATTTCTCATGTTGGACACCATCATGAAAATTGCTGCAAAAACGTGAAAATTGCTGCAAAAGAATTAGGAGGTCTCATAGGGTACTAAATAGCAAGCAAAAATGAGAATTTTAAGAAAATGTGAGGTATGTGGTGAAGAGTTCATTGCTACCAAAATCACAAATAAGTATTGCTCCAAGAGGTGTGCTCGTGTTGTACATCGGAAGAAAGAAGCTGAGAAAAAGAAAAAAGCAAGAGAAAGTAAGAAGGACGATGCTCAGAATTTGCAAAGTCTGGAAATCGCTTCTCGACCTTTCTTGACACCTTCAGATGTCGCATTTCTTCTTGGTGTTAGTGTTACTACTGTGTATCGATGCTTTTACTCTGGAACACTCAAAGCTGTCAGACTACGACGTAAGACATATGTTCGTCGTGAAGATCTTGATAAGTACTTTGAGGAAGCTGGTGCATACAAGAAGAAAAGCTATAAACGCAAAGATGACCAGGAGTATTATACTTTGCGTGAAATCATGGAGAAATATAATATCGGTCGCAAGGCCGTATGGGGACGCTGTGACCGTTTGGGTATTCCAAAAGTCTATGTAGGACGTAACACCTTCTTCAGTAAAAAGGCAGTTGATGCAAAGTTTGCAGACCTTCTTGAAGAAATCGATCTCGACAACTACTATACAATGGATCAGGTGATGGAGATGTATGGTATGACTCGAACTAACGCTATGAGTTTTGTAACCTATCACAAGGTACCAAGGGTAAACAGAAATGGTAAAGCCTATTACTCAAAGATACATATCGATAGTATCAAGCAAAAAGGCAATGAGGTAGATCCGGACTGGTACACTTACGAAGAGATTTCAGAAAAGTATGGCTTAACAAAGGATCAGATTAGCTACACTCTTAAAAATTATGATGTAAGGACAGAGAAGCGAGGTAAGTTCACGATGATCTATAGAACCGACTTCGACAAGATTACTCAACAGCGAATGGGCAACACCAAAAAAGTGGAGAACCTGGATGGAACAGAACGTGTCATCTTCCAAGCAAAGGCACAGGAGAGAGCATGTCCTCCTACTCCAGAAGGATATTACTCTACTGAGGAAGTGGCAGAAATGTTCAAGATTACCATCAAGCATGTCGGTGTGATGACAAGAGAGAACAAAACTCCTAAAATAGCTCTTAAAAATTTCAACTTCTATGAGAAGAATGCCATTGACATCCTATACAATCAGAAGCATAAGTATGCGGATATAAATGACTGGATTACTCCTGAAGAGATGAGAGATACCTACAAGATGACGCATGATGCAGTACGTTCATTCATCCACAGGCATAAGATACCTTCAAAAGTAGAATATGGAGTAACCTACTATTCAAAGCAGCACATCCAGGCGCTGAAGACTGGATATTTCGAAGGAAGAGAACGCTACTATTCCGTAGAAGAAGCAATGAAGAAGTATGGAATGACAAAGGATATTGTTCATTATTACGTCAAGCATTACAAAGTCACTAAAGTAAAGAAGGGGCAATTCATGTTCTTTAGAAAAGAAGAATTCGACAGACTCATGGAAAAACGTTTCAAAAATGATGATTTGAAAACAGATTATACTGAATAGTATGATTTACTTTCTCTTTACTGCTGTCAATGTAGTATCATTTAAGAATTTTGCAAACGAATTTTATTAATACAAAAATCAGATATATTATGCAAGTATGTAAAACCGTTAAGCTCCGTATGCGTGACAGACGCAACGGAACAAAGTCACTTTTCCTGGACTTCTGGCCAGGATATAGAGACCCGGAGACGATGGAGTTGATACGCCGTCGCTCACTTGGCATGTACATTTATGCCGATCCTGCCAACAAGCAGGAGAAGCTCTACAATGACAAGATTCTCGCCAAGGCAGAAGCTATTCGTTGTAAGGTGTACATTGATGTTCTCGATGAGAAATACGATTTCTTCAACCGTGACAGATTGAAGGAGGACTTTCTCGAATATTTCAGAAATATGGTCAATCGCAACTACGTGAAGTGTGATGCAGCCTATAAGCATTTCGAGAAATTCAGTAAAGGCAAATGTACATTTGAGATGCTTGATGTACTTTACTGTAACAAGTATATGGAATATCTCCTTGACACCAAAGTGTCATCAAGAGGTGGACATGTTATCAAGAAGTCTATTTCAAGAAATACGGCATCAGCCTATTGGAATGTGTTCAAGCAGGTCTTGACAAAAGCATACCGTGAACGAAGGCTGACAGATGATCTTGCCAGCCTTTTGGAAAACATTTCATGTACCACGCCAGTGAAGCAAAGTCTTACATTGGAGGAAGTTAGAAGAATGTACAACACAGAATGTTCTATTCCGGTGGTTCGAAAGGCAGCTTTGTTCTCTTGTCTGACAGGTCTCCGTATCAGCGACATCCTGAGATTGAAATGGGAAAACATCCGTAGCTATGCTGATGGTGGATATTATCTGGACTTCATCTGCGTGAAGACAAAATGCCAGACCCAGGTTCCAATTGGCGATGATGCGTATGCTCTAATCCATCCAAAGACCAACAGAACATATATCTTCCAAGGTTTCAAACGTACTATGACGTATGGTGTGATGCAGAACTGGCTAAAAGAGTGCGGTATCGAAAAGCATATCACCTTCCATTGCTTCCGTCATACGTATGCCTCGTTGCAGCTCGAACTTGGTACAGATATCTATACAGTTCAGCATCTGCTCAACCATAAGAATGTCAGTACGACGCAGATCTACGCTTCTCATGCAAATCCAAAAACACGTGAGGCAGCAGGCAGAATTACGTTAACGAACGTGAAAGACGACGAGAAGCCAACTGAAAGTACGATGCGTCAAACGGCAAGTAAGAGAAAATAAGATTATAATACGGCAAAAAAGAGAAAGGAAAATATAGCTTAAAGCGTTGAAACACAGAATAATAAATAGTGTTTAAGAGACGCATTTTGTTGATACGAAATAGTAGAAAACAGCAAGATTCTCTATATCTTTGCAGTCACAAAAACTCCAAAAAGTAACAATTGCAATGATTAAAAAGTTAAAAGAGAACTTCTTGATTCTCCTCATTTCAAATATGCTCACCATCATTATGGTAGTAGTCGCTCCAAGAATACATGGAGCGATTGCTAACCTGATGGTGACGGTTCCGGACTCTGATTTCGGTTTCTCTTTGCCGATGATATTCTACTATATATCATTTGCCATCATCGTCTGCGCCTTCATTTGCTTACGTAAGCCGCAAGCGGTGAGAGACATCGTGATAAACAATACTGTTTCTTCAAGCGAATCATCCATATCGGATGTAGAGAAAGCGGAAGAAATGCGTGAACGCTATCGCAACAGGCAGTATAGTCTTGAAAGTTCTAAATATGATGCGGTCAAAGACTACACTTACTCAATTCTTTCTCCATATATGACAGATGAGTACTTGGAGATACTGTGTCAGAACATCAAACTGTACGACATCCCTGAATCATGTATTGTTCCTGTGAAAACAAATGGAACCTTGAATACTCTCGACATCAGGCATTATTCCTGGAATATTGGAGAACGCCTTGGTTGGAGCGGTCAGAAACGAGCAACCTTCATAAAGCTATGTTTCCCTACCGAACTCAAAGATGTTGAAGTAGAAAGCATGAGACGTACATTAAGACAGAAGGGCAAATGCGTAATTGAGATTGATGTACCCGATTACAATGATTATCAATTTCATCATCAGAAATAAAGAAAGTTTTTAATATGCAGAACGAAGAAAGACAAATAACATTCAATGACATACCGGAAGTATTGTCAGAGATACTGAAAAGATTCGATCTTCTTGACCAGTCTATGGAACTAATTCGAGAAGAGGTACGCAGGACTAAAAGACCTTCCCTGTCAGATCATATTCCAATGGATGTGAAGGAAGCTTGTGAATTTCTTAAAATCAAGAAATCCACTATGTACACTTACATACAGAACGGAGAAATCCCTGTCAATCAGAAGGGTAAGAAATACACCTTCTTTAGGGATGACCTTATCAAATGGTTAGAATCTGGCTGCAAGATAGAGGCTCCTATCAGCACCATGGAGATTAATCAGATACTCAGCAAAAGACCAAAACGAAGAACTTTATAGGACAGATAAGTGCCTAAACTTCAGAAGCCTACATTGGATATTCCCTAATGTAGGCTTTTCTTTTGATAATAGTCTAAATAATCATACTGATGTTAATTTTTATACTGAATGCAGATAGACTGCACAATTTTAGTGTATCTTTGCACTGAAATGATGACTTACATAGCAAATATCAGTCAAGTAAAATACACATTTCCGCCTGCTTCATTAAGTAGGCGTATTTCAAATTTATTCATTAACAAAAAGTAATATGAGTCAGAAGAACAATTCCTCTGTGCTCTCTCTTTTTGTGTTTACAATGCTCAGATCATTGTCCAAAACAAGAGATTGAGCTTTCCAAAGATGAGCTTTGGACACTCTATCGTGCTGCTTACGAGCAGTACAAGTCGGAAATCCTTAACGATGGCAAGTTGTATGACAGATATGTCAACGACTTTGTTAGCTATCACCTCCCTGTCTTCTCTTCTGAGGAGCAGATCTTCCGCAACCATTTCAAGCATGTATTCAGCTTGTATGAGTTGCTTACTACCAGAAAAGACCTTGTCACCAAGTACTTCACCAAGTCCTCATTTGAGAAAGGAGACTTTGAAACAATGGTTTATGAGTTCAACCACATTGAAGTTGTGGTTGAAAGTCCTCGCATTCTTGCTTCATTCACTCCAGAACAGATTCGACTCATTACGAAATTCGCCAATGAGTCGAATTTCTTTGTAGATGGTATCGATGAAGAAACGATGGATGGATTCTTCAAATGTGCGTTGGAAGAATCTCTGGTAGTAGTCAACATGCGACAGGTACTTCAATTGCTGTATGCTTTGTCTATCGAGAAGATGATTCCCCACAACTGGGTATCACTTATTGCGGACAATCAGCTGCTCACCCCTAAGAGTACGGGAAAGGCATCCAAGCGAGGTGCTATCAGCAGCCGACTTAGTGAACTGAAGGCTTCATCTGCAAAGTTCCCAAGTGGGGAGTTTCTGGATTTTGCAAAACAACTGAAAGAAATGCGATGAAGTAAAGTAAGTTGAACAACTGAAAAGAAAAATCTCCTTACATCCCCCCTGACACTTCCGAGTGTCAGGAGTAAGGTCAGTTGTATTAGATTTTATTGAGGTAATTTTGCCCCCGAATCGATTCAGTTTCGGGGGTAGCCCCCTTATTGTCTAACATTAAAAGTAATTAGAAAATGGGAAATAGTAAAATTGACATGAACATACTTGCCAAGAGAGTAGAACTTTTGGAAATGAGAGTAAAGGAACTCACTTCGGTAGAACCTGAGGCACTTAACGAGCGTCTTTCAAAGATTGAGGAAAGATATTTCTCAAACAAAGAGATGCTCACAACCACCGAGGTCGCTGAATATCTTGGCGTTTCTCAGTCTCAGATATACAAGCTCACCATGAACATGGAGATTCCTCACTACAAGCCACAGGGCAAAACCATCTATTTCGACAAGAAGGAGCTTTTGAAATGGATGCGCAACAACCATATCACCCCGGCACGAAAGGACAGTGCCAACAAATAGAGAAGCGTTATGAAAGACAGAAAGAAAAACAAGACCAGAGTTTATTCTGATGTCCAACTGACGGCTCTCTTGGAAAAGTCTGAGATAGCGATTGACCCCTCAAAGTGTAGAAATCAAATTGAAAGAAGCAATGGCAAGAGGAAGAAACAGTAAAAGTGAGAAAGAAGAGTCTGCAGCAAGTTCCTTGGAAGTAGGCATGCTGTGCAAGAGTGCTTTCAACGACAGTGAACTGGAAAGGTATCTCAGACAAGGAGAGATAAAAGCTTCAGAAAAACCGCCCGTACCACCCCAGGTGTTATGGGTCGGCGACTGTACCATTGCCACTTTCGGAAATTTCAGCGCATCAACAGGTAAGGCAAAGAGTAAAAAGACATTCAACATCACGGCGATGGTAGCAGCTGCGTTAACCAATTCGACGGTACTCAACTACCGGGCAAGTTTTCCAGAAGGAAAGAGACAAATTCTCTATTTCGATACCGAGCAGAGTCGCTATCATTGCCACAATGTTGTTGAGCGAATCTACCGACTGGCAGGACTCAGCCTTAATAAGGAAGATAAGCGCATCAAATTCTATGGTCTAAGGGAGTTCACCCCTACTCTCCGCATAGCCCTCATAGATTATGCGCTAAGAACATTTGATGGTGTGGGACTTGTCATTATCGATGGTTTGCGAGATCTCATGTACGACATTAACAACGCCAAGGAGTCCACAGACGTAATGACGATGCTAATGGCATGGACGAGCAAGTATGATCTGCATATTCATTGTGTGCTCCACCTAAACAAGAATGACAACAATACTCGTGGTCATATTGGTACAGAGCTGGAGAATAAGGCAGAAACGGTGTTGATTATCAGTAAGAACAAGCAGGATGCCAATATCAGTGAGGTAAGACCCATGCACATGCGAGACAAAGAGTTTTCGAGCTGGGCATTCCACATTGACGACAACTCTCTGCCTGTACTTGATGTCGGTTATCACGTCACTGTTGTCAAGCCCAAAGACAAGCCGCTCACTTCTCTGCCAGACGATGTTCATACGATGGTACTTCAAAAGATATTCTCCAAGAGTACTCCACAGAGATACGTCGATCTGGTAAAGGCTCTGGGTGAAGCTTACGCCGAAGAAGGCTACAAGCGTGGTGATAATGCAGTGAAGGAGATGCTAAAGATTTTCAATGAACGAAAGCTGATAACAAAAGAAAAAGACGGCTACCATTATCACCCAACTCTGTTTCCGTCCAAGTGAGTTTACGAGTTTAAGTTTAACCGGGTATATATATATTAAACTAATATGTGCCCATAAAATATGTAACAGCATGACTATAGAAGAAATCAAATCAGTCAGCATTGTGCAGTTCCTGGAATCACAGGGCTATCATCATGTCTATATATTAAAGGAGAACTATTGGTATCTGTCTCCTTTTAGGACTGAGGCATCGCCTTCATTCAATGTCAGTCCCAAGAAGAATCTATGGAATGACTTTGGAGCAGGCGAAGGTGGCAACCTCATCAATCTGGTTCAGAAAATGAATCCTTCCTGGAACAATCATGAAGTTCTGACCTATCTGGAGCAGAAGATAAAGGAACACCATCTTCAATATTCAGAGGATTATGAAGCCCAAAGGAAGGAAGATGAGAGAAAGGAAGCCTGGAAGCAAGACCAAGCTGCCCAGCGAGAGAAGGCAAAAGAAGCCAACACCATCATTGAGCGTATCATTGGTCTCAGTCATCCTTATCTCAAAGACTACATTTTGCAGAGACGAATAGACTATGACATAGCCAAGCAGTATTGCAAGGAAGTACATTATCGTATCTATAACAAGAGTTACTATGCCATAGCCTTTGAGAATATCGAGGGAGGAATGGAAGCAAGAAACAAATACAGCAAACGAAGCATCGGCAAAAAGTCGATTTCAATCATCAGACCAAACAACGAGCTACACAAAGAATGTTGTATCTTTGAAGGTTTCTTTGATATGCTGACATACGCCAGTATCAAGAGATGGATAACAGGTAATGAGCTTTGCCTGCCACATGAATGCGACTATCTCGTTCTCAACTCTGTCAGTAACATCAAGGTTCTGATGCCATACCTGCAGGAATATACCGTGATACATTGTTATCTGGACAACGATGATGCAGGTGCAAAGACTGTAGAGAAGATAAAAGTTGCTTATCAGGATAAGGTGGTAGATGAATCCTATCGATACGTCAACTACAAGGATGTAAATGATGTAATCAATGGGATTGTCAAACCACCCAAATAGTGTCCCAAATGCCATATCACTGACCAATCAGGAGGTTCTCTTTCGAGAGGGTCTCCTTTTTTGTTTTATATGCCCTCTTGTTATTTTATAGTATGATTATTGAAATATTATCATACTTCTTTTATAATCTGTGTTAAGACTGAAACGGTTTTAGCTCTGTTTTTTCATTTATCGCACAAATATATGTTCCTTTGCACTGTTTTTGGGAAATACGCCGATTCGTCGGATGTAAGTTCCGAGTATGATAACAATAAAAATAACAAATAAAATTCAGATTGAAAATGTCAGGATTCGTAATTTTTGCGCTCGTCCTCACTTTTGTGTATGTAGTGTACTTTGCAGTAATGATCACATTAGACCTACATGGAAAGAAGGATGAAAAGAAAACAGAAGAAGAGACCTATGATGTAGGTGATTTGACCAATGAGGAACAGCCAGTTGCAATCGAAGAACGCAATGAGGGTCCTGACGAGGGTGACATGACCTTCACGGAGCAAATCACGGATGATGGACTCAGAGTTGTCAACCCGACAGGAAACGTACCCTATCCGCAACCTCCTTCTGGTGAAGAGCAATCGCAGCAGCCACAGTCACATACCGTAACCAGCGAAGAACTCAACGAGAAGAACGATGAGATTTTGGAGCACATAGATCCAGTGCCACAATGCAGTTACCTCTCAGATGAGTTTATGCAGAATCTCAACAATAAGCACAACACCCGAAAAATAGAAAAGAAGAATGCCAGAGATAAGCTGTAAACACAATCTTTTGTTTGCCATAATGTTAATAGGTGTCATGCTCTTCCAGCCAATGTTGGCATCAGCCAAATGCGGTGGTGTCGATTACAGCTGGGGAGCTGACGCACTGAGCAATGCTCATGACTTTACGGTAACAATGATGCTCTATGTTGTCTATCTGGTGTATGCCATAGCTGCCATCGTAGCCATCATAGGAGCTTTGCAAATCTATATAAAGATGAATACGGGCGAAGGTGACGTAACCAAATCCATCATGATGCTGATTGGTGCCTGCCTTTTCATGATAGGTGCAACTATCCTGTTCCCTGCATTCTTCGGTTATAATATAGTATAAGGTAAAAAAGATAGGATAACAAAACATCTCAACCTGCAGGAGAGATAAATGAGTGTAAATTTTTTAAGTAACATCAAAAGAAATCAAATGAAGAAAATCAAGAATTTCGCAAAGAATCTTTTCAGTGCCAAGCGTATGAAGACGCTCGCCATGCTCCTTTTCTGTGGAACATTGGCGACCTATGCACAGAACGCAGCTGGTGATTACACAGCCGGAACAGATGCCCTTGCAACTGTGACGGAGGAGATTGCCAAGTATGTACCTTTTGTGGTTAAGCTCTGCTATGCCATTGCCGGTGTAGTTGCCGTTGTGGGTGCTATCAGCGTTTACATCGCTATGAACAATGAGGAGCAGGATGTCAAGAAGAAGATCATGATGGTTGTTGGCGCATGTATCTTCCTCGTTGCTGCAGCCCAGGCTCTGCCTTTGTTCTTCGGCCTCTAATCTATCGTTCAAGCATTAAAGAATACATCATGTCAGGAGAAGTAAACGAAAATCAGTACGTAAGCTATCCCATGTTCAAGGGACTCCAAAAGCCCCTTGAATTCATGGGGTTCCAGGGACGCTATATCACCTGGGCTGCTTGTGCAGTTGGTGGAGCCATCCTCGGCTTCATCATAGCATATTGCATCCTCGGTTTTGTGGTTGGTCTTGTGGTTCTTGCTGTTTCCCTCTGTTCGGGAGCAGCCCTCATCTTCTTCAAACAGAAGAAAGGGTTGCATACCAAGAAGGAAGAGTATGGTGTGTTCATCTATGCTTGTTCGCATAGAATGTAATCAAACAAAATTCAAACGTAAACAAATGAGCAAGTGTGTTGAAATCTGAATAGTGTAAATCGGTAGGCTCACCCTCTCGCAAGGATGAGCCTATCTTCATTTGATAAAAGAGCAAATAACAATGATCATATATGTAATCATAGCATTTGTAGCTATACTCATAGGCATGGCTATCTCAGTCTCTGCTTTTGGAACCGGAGGCAAACGCAAGAAGATCTTTCAGGACATCTACTTCTCTGTTGAGGATGTGGATGGCATTGGCGTGCTCTACACCAAGACTGGCGAATACTCAGCCATTTTGAAGATGGAGAACCCGGTGCAGAAGTATTCTGCCAACATAGACAGCTACTATGAGTTCAATCATCTTGTCACCGCACTTGCCCAGACCCTCGGTGAAGGCTATGCCATTCATAAGCAGGATGTCTTCGTGCGCAAACAGTTTCAGGATGAGAGTAACGACAACCATGAGTTCTTGTCAGAGTCTTACTTCAAGTATTTCAATGGACGTTCCTATACTGACAGCCAGACTTATCTGACTATCACCCAGGAGAATAAGAAAAGCCGTATCTTCTCTTTTGATAGCAAGAAATGGCGTGACTTTATGGTGAAAATTCGCAAGGTCAAAGACCAGTTGAAGGACTCAGGCGTGGAAGCCTCCTATCTGGACGGAAATACAGCTCGTGAATATGTTGACCGCTATTTCTCCATGAACTTCAACGACAAGACTGTGTCAATGACAAACTTCAAAGTTGATGAAGAGTCTATCAGCATGGGCAACAAACGATGCAAGGTCTATAGCCTTGTTGATGTTGACTGTGTCAGCACACCATCCATAGTCCGTCCATTCACCAATATTGAGGTGAACAATGTTTCAATGCCAGTGGATATGGTATCATTGGTTGACTGTATTCCTTCTGTAGATGTAGTAGTGTATAACCAGATGTTCTTTATTCCTAACCAGAAAAGAGAGCTCTCCCTACTCGACAAGAAGAAAAACCGTCATGCCAGTATGCCAAATCCAAGCAACCAGATAGCCGTGGAGGACATCAAGAAGGTACAGGATGTGATAGCAAGAGAAAACAAACAGTTGGTATATGCTCACTTCAACCTTGTCGTTGGAGTACCTATAGATGCTGATATTCAGAAATGTACCAACCATTTGGAGAACTCCTTTGGCCGATTGGGCATTCATATCAGCAAAAGAGCCTACAACCAGCTGGAGCTGTTTGTCAACTCATTCCCTGGTAATTGCTACTCCACCAACCCAGAGTATGACCGCTTCCTGACTCTCAGTGATGCAGCCGCCTGTCTCATGTACAAAGAGCGCATTCAGCATAGTGAGGAAACCCCATTGAAGATTTACTATACAGACCGCCAAGGTGTGCCTGTTGCCATCGACATTAGTGGTAAGGAAGGAAAGAACAAGATAACGGATAACTCCAATTTCTTCTGCCTCGGTCCGTCTGGAAGCGGTAAGTCCTTCCACATGAAGATTCGGAGGTCAAAACGACGGCAAACGGAAGCAAAAGTTAGCGTTATAAAATACTGATTTACAGGATATAATTTTTAACAAACCGAAATTTTGGCTATTGGCGAATCGTCCTTTTTGGAGTAATTTTGTACCGCCATTGTACCACGTGAGAGGGGTCGCACGGCACGACATCCTTTCAACAGCGTGCAACAATGTTCAACAGTGTGCAAATAAATTTCTTCGATTATGGACCGTCATATTAAACAGAATTTAACAGGTCAGTCCCATTCAGAATGGGATATGCCAAGCAAGCCGTTCCTCACCATTGGAGAGGTGGCGAACCTTCTGCAAGTGAGCAACAGAACTGTGTACAACTTGATATACAAGGGTACACTCAGAGCTTGCAAGATAACGTATCACATTACGCTAATCACCAAAGAGGATTTCTTCTTGATGATTAAGGAAACAACCTACTGCAAGCGCAATACTTCGATATTCGCCAAGCAGATAAAAAAGAATAAAGAGAAGATGAAAGCAGACATACAGAATACAGACAAGGTTTCTTCTTTTCAACAAGAGGGAAAGAAGAAAACAAAGAGCACCCCAACAAAACGGCAGCTCATACCATCGAGTAACTACAAACAATCCGTGCGTGACACATTCACGGAAGATAAAAATGTCGGTGGAGACCTTTATACAATGGCTGAGATTTGCCAAAAGTTCAATTATACCTATGGGCGGTTTTACAACCTCCGTATGCGTTACTCTATCCCTTGTGTCAAAGCCAATTCAACCAAGTGCTTCCCCAAAGCGGAAGTGGACAAGGCTATGGCAGAAGAAAGTGAACGGCTGGGCACTAATCTGACCGAGCATTGGTATTCCTGTTTCGACATTATGCGTCTGTTCGGTTTGGGAAAGACCCAAGTCCGCAGGTTCGCCCTCACTCATGGGGTCAGAACCAAGCGCATACACGGCAACCGCCTGTACTATCTCAAAGCGGATTGGGATGCCGCCCGAAAGGTATCAGAGCGGAAAAGCGCAAGCACGAAAGCCAAACGTGAAGTATAGCATCCCCTTAACAAGAGCAATAATCAAAACATCAAAGATATGACAAACATTTGTACAAAGGTAACGGTCAGAAAACGACCTATCAAGAATGGGCAGGTGTCGCTTTATTTGGATTTCTACCCACCTATCAGACACCCTAAGACAGGCAAACCGACAAGACGTGAATATCTCGGCATCTACATCTATGCCAACCCGTCAGAGAAATTTGAGGTGGAGTTCAACAAGACTATGCTCCGCAATGCGGAACTAATCAAGTGCAAGAGAACCGAAGCCATCATCAATGAGGAGTTTGGCTTTCTTGACCACAACAGGGGCAAGGAAAGTTTCTTGGAATACTTCCGCTCAAAGATGGCGGACAATGATAATTTCAGAAATTGGAATACCGCCTACAAGCACTTTGAGAAGTATTGCGGTGGCAGTTGCACGTTCAATGACCTATCAGTGGACTTCTGTCAAGGCTACCTCACTTATATGCTCTCACTCACCACACAGAACAAGAGCAAGATGATGGCTTCCACCGCCAACAACAATCTGAACAAGTTGAAATGCGTGTTGCGCCAGGCATACGAGGAAAGACGTATCAAGGAAAATATCGCCCCACGGCTGAAACACGCCAAAGAAGCCAATACAAAGCGTGAGTTCCTGACACTTGACGAAGTGAAAATGCTTGCGAACACTCCTTGTGAGAAACCAGTTATAAGGTCGGCTGCTCTCTTTTCCTGCCTTACAGGATTGCGTATAAGTGACATCATCCGTTTGCAGTGGGAGAACATCATCAAGGGTGCTGATGGTGGCTGGTGCATGCACATCGTGACCAAGAAAACGAGGACGGAAGCCGTGCTGCCATTGTCTGAAGAAGCCCTTGCCTTGTGTGGTGAACGCACAGAGGGACAAGTGTTCAAGGGACTGACACAAACCATTCTCCCTTTATATCTCAAAGATTGGATTAAGTCGGCAGGGATTACGAAACACATTACTTTTCACGGGTTCCGACACACCTATGCTACCTTGCAACTGGCTGCCGGCACCGACTTGTACACCATATCAAAGATGCTTACGCACAGCAATGTCGGAACGACACAGGTCTATGCCGATGTGGTGAACGACTTGAAGCGCAAGGCTTCCGAACAGATAACACTCAAATAGTAACACAAAACATTGATATATGGACAACATCACATTTGAACAGTTACCGCAGGCGGTATCTCTTTTGATTGAACGTGTCGGGCAGCTTACAAGCAAAGTGGAGGAAGCATTGGGCAAGAATGACAATCCACAGAGCAGAAAGCACAAGTTACTGACATTGGACGAGGTGGCTGTATTGCTTAACAAATCCGCATCCACCATTTATACAATGACTTCCGAGAAGCGCATACCATACCATAAACAAGGGAACAAGCTCTATTTCTTTGAAGATGAAATCATCCATTGGATTGAACAGGGCGGAACATCGGGAACGGGTTGCGAGGAAGATTTCAACAAACGGCTTGAATCCTTGCGGAGTGGCAAGAAGCGCAAGCCGAGTTCTCTGAAAACTGAAACGAACAATTAAATGCAGGAGGCAATATGAACAAGGACACTTTAATAGTCACCATCACAAATCAAGACCCCAAACTGGCACAGGCGGTCAGCAAAATGGTCGATTATATCCAAGACAGATGGGCAGCACCATATCCCAGCAAGGAACAGACGGAAGCGGTCAACGACTACCTCCGTTCTGTCCATGCGGACAAAGGCGGTGCATTGAATGAAACCGACATTGCCCACCGCAAGATAGCGTCACAGAAAATAACCATCAACGCTATCCGTTTGCTTGACCATGACCAACTCGACCGTCTGCAGGACGTACTGAACCACATAGCAGAGGATAGGGAGTATTATATGCCCGAAAGGAAATACGGAATGGGTAGATAGCAGACCATTGTAACACCATCATATCATAGATTATGGACACCAAGAAACAAAACATACATTATTGCACCATCCTGTCTTCCGAACAATGGATTTTTCTTTTGGAAGGCAAATCATCCGTGAACCGATACAAGTGTCTGTACAGGCTGATGTCCGAAGCCGTGCGGACAAAGACCGTTTATAAAATCAAAGGAATAGAGATTGCTTTGGAGGTGGGACAGGTCGCAACCTCCGATGTGGAGTTAGCCGAATACTTGGACTGTAACCGCAAGACCATCGGCAAACTCATAGACAGTTTTAACAGGCTCGGTATGCTGACCACCAAGACCAACAACCGAACTTCCGTTCATACCTTGCATTTCCTCACAGGCTGGTATGTCAATGGCGTTCTTTTAACCAATCCCCATTATGTCAGACCTTCGGCTACCGCCAAAGGACAGACTGGTGATATACGGACACCTGCCACCGACACATCTTTTTCTTTTGGTGGGCAATGCAATGCCCAACGGCAAGAACAGGAAACGGACAGCACAAAGTGCGATACATTCTCTCTTTCTTCTTCCCTCTGTTCATCTGATACTCCCGACCTGCCACCTCCTGACTTTTTTACCGAGGATGAAACGGACAATCCCCATATCATAGACTATGGGAACAGACCGTTTGACAACATTTCCACGGAAAGCCACAAAAAAGGCGCAGGACGGCACGAATGACGGCGAGACTATCCCGACATAGGTGCGAGTGAAAGACGGGCGCAGAAAGCGGAATTTCAAGCGGTACTCCGTTGTCGTTGGGGGGGGGGGACTGACTGGACTTGTCCAGATATAGCCCACTATAACTACACGCTCCGCTTCCGTAGTTGTGGGCTCTCCCGAGGGGCTGGGCTTTGCCCCGTCCCACTTATGGCTCTGCCCTAAGAACCCGGTCGGATGGCTGTCTGCCCCCAACGCCCCTGACCAAAGAGTGACCCTCTCTTTGGAAACTCCGCCCAGTGGTCTCGACCCCTGGGAACCCTGAGCAGGAAGTGACCCTCTCCCTGCACCCTCCGATTAAGGCTCCGCCCTAATAACCCTTTCCCTATTGTAAATCTGTAAACATCATCATGCCTATGGCACAGAAGACATCAGTCAATATCAAGCCCTGCAACATCGGAAGCAGCGAGGAACACAACAGGCGGAAAGCCGAATACCTCGCCCGTGTCAATAAGGAAAAGCTCTACATCCGTACCGAACTCATGACCCGAAACGAGGCATGGGTAGCACCTGATTTCGGCGGCACTTCGCTGTCGGAACGCTACAATCAGATAGCCGCGATGGTAAAGGAAAAGACAGGTCGGGCGATGCAGACCAAAGACCGGGAGCGTGTGAACAAGAAGACCGGGAAGGTGACCGTCGTGCGCGGCAGCACTCCGCTCAAGGAGGGTGTCGTGGTAATCAAGGATGATACCACGATGGAGCAGTTGCGCCGTTTCTGCGAGGTGTGTAAGGAGCGGTGGGGTATCACGGCTTTGCAAATCTTCATCCACCGTGACGAGGGGCATTACGGCACTCCCGGAGAGACCGCCACTTGGAAACCCAACCTTCATGCCCATATCGTATGGGACTGGATGAACCACGACACCGGGAAATCCTGCAAGCTGGACGAGAAAGCCATGAGCGATATGCAGACGCTTTTGGCTGAGTGTCTTGACATGGAAAGGGGCAGCTCAAAGGAGCAGACGGGAAAGGAGCATCTTGAACGCGCTGACTTCATCATCGCCAAGCAGAAGCAGGAAGCCGAACAGGTAAAGGCGGAAAAGGAAGCAGCCGAAGCCGACAGGGATGCCGCGCTCCGGGAAACGGACAATGCCAAATCCGAACATGAAAAACTCCAGATCGGGAACGAGGAGAAGCGGCGGCGCAGCGTGGAACTTGACAGCGAAATCGCCGAAAAGGAGGAACGTGCGAGAGAGGTTGACAGGGAGAACACGGACAGCATAAAGTCCGGCATCGCCAACCTTTTCGGCAAGGGCAAGTACGCAGCCATCGAGCAGGAGAACGAGAGACTGAAAGCCGAGAACGAGCATATCAAAGAATCGTTCCCCGATGAAGTCAGGAAAGAGGTGGCGAAACGGACAAAGGCACTGACCGAGGCGAAGCGGACGGTCGAACTGGAGCGTGACAGTGCTATGGCAATCGCTGACACTTATGAATCCGAGAGGGACACGGCTCTGCGACAGCTTCAGGAGCAGAAGACCGAGGAGCAGCACCGCATCAGCATGGCGGTGAGCCGAGCAACGGCGGAGAAGGACAAGACCATAAGACAGTTGCAAGGTGCGCTGAAATCGAGCCGGGATATTCTGAATATCATCGCCGATATTCTCTACAAGGCAAGCGAGGTTTTCCGGCGAGCCATTGAAGCGATTATCCATTTCGCCACGGAACAGCACAAGTCAATCTTCTCTCCCTCCGAAGCCGCCGACATCAAGAGCGTCATGCAGAGCTACGGCGAAACCATCGAGCAGCGGAAAGCGGTCGGCACATGGCTCTGTGACTATGCGGAACACCGACAGCCCTTTGATGAAATAAAACATCGCCATACACTCAACGAGGTTGGCGATGTCGCGGAAGGTCGGTATGATTGGAAGATTGATAGAGGGCGAGGACGTTCACTATAATTTCTCCACCGTATAACGAATCACGACAGCTTTGACATTAGCTTTCGGGTATTTGTTTTGATAATATGCCGTAAGGTCTTTATATAGCCATATCTCAGCAATCTGCGGTGCAGGTGCATAGTCTCTGCTTCGATTCCGAGTATATATAAACGCATCATACTGCATTACAGAGTCTTCCATATCATCGCCTTTAACAAAATAAAACTCTCCATATCCGGAAACTTTACTTTCCGGCGGAAGGAGCTTGTATGATTCCGGGAACTCTGCTGGTTCCTTGCCCCTGCTAATCAAAAAGCCTTGATTAACAACGTGCATATCGGCATCCAATAAGAACCATTTACTTGTTCCGGTAAAAGCAATATAACAACGCAAGCCTCCGAATTTATAGGCCGCATCAGTTTTAAGGTCATTCTCTATATCCTCCTTTTTGTCGGCTTCAATGGCATAAGCAAATTCAGGATCGATATATGGGCAATGTTGCTCAAAATACCAGTCCGGGATAAAATGAGGAGGCAAATTCTCGGAGTCCTTGCGTTTTTTCGATATGACTTCCAATAGCTCGTATTCAGTCCATGCCGGATCGCCCATACTATAATCCAGATAGTTCGTTTCGCTGATGCGTATTTGGTACTCATATCCTTCTTCGTATCCAAACTTACCGATGCTTCCATGAGCCTCCCAATCGGTGGACTGCTCGTTTTTTACAGCATATACATCTGAAAGTACATATTTACCACTCAATGTTAAAACACCGGGAAGTTTTACAGAAGCTACCGTAAGCGTGTATTCCTTATAACCGGTTACCTTCCTACCTTCTTCATCATCGTCATTACACGATGTTACCCCTATCATAGCAAGAATAGCTACCAATAGTATTGTTAAATAATTTTGTTTCTTCATTTTATTGTTTCTTTATAGTAAATTCCACCTTTTGAAGACCTTTTTTATAGACATTGGCAAGGATAAGCGCATAGCGGACTTCCTCGCCGGAGTTCATGGATTGGGTAATGCGTGTAAACTCATCTTCGGGAACAACATTCTTGAACATCGGACCTGAAGACTCGTTGCGCACCAAACGAATGTTGTCGGAAAATGGAGACAGGACAAACGAGTAATATGCCTGATAAGGAGCAGTTTGGAATTTTACCCAATTAGGGTCTTCCATATCGAGAACTTTTTCCAGCCAAATACGGGCATGCTCATATGACGGCAACGAGGAACCATCGCCATAGAGTATTTTCCCATCCTTATCGACAATAAACTCTTTGCTGATAGCATACTTCTCAAAAGGGCACAAGTCATAGTATTCTATGTCTGCTTCCGTTTTTATCTCTTTATCAATCGGAATTTCAGGGTCTGCTACAAGCCTGTCTTCAAGAACACGGATAAGTTCATATGTGCGGTCGGAAGCATCTGCAGGTGGATTAGCGAGGATTGTGCGCTTTACCGAGAGATAATATTCGTGTCCGCGTTCATAGGTAAAGCCTTTTATCTGTTCAAATCCAAGGTTTTGCCATTCTTCGGAATCACCTTCCGTCTTGACGAGCAAGCACTCTATGGGGTTTTCCTTCATGTCATCGCCCCACGCGTACATCACGCCTGTTTCTGCCGACACCAGCATCCTGATTTCTTTGGCTGAATCTTTAGGCCCATCATCATCGCTACAGGCAGTCAACCCTACAACAGCGAGGAATGCCATGAGTAGCATTCTGAAAAAGTTTTTATTCTTCATTCTTTTTAAGTTTTAATTGTTCTCTACATAATAAATGCCGGAAATGCAAAAACATTGCATCGCAAACACAACTTTTTTATTTCGAGGGCTCTGCATCTTAGGCAAAAGCTCCTCAGAAATTCATACCCTGTCGGCTCAATGGGGAATTATAGTTAAAGAAAGCGTGAGCCAACTATGCCACGTCTTAAGTGAAGGTCTTAGGAAACCATTTGAGCAGATGTAACAATAGCAGCCCACGCTATATGCGTGAGAACCACTATGCTATCCTTGCTCGGTCGAAAATTTCCTACGTTTTCACTTACAAGATAAGCATAACGCTTCTTATTATTTCAAAATGTCGTGGAAAGAGTTGCCCCAATCCAAATACAAAGGTAATACAAATACATTAAAGAACCCTCGTTGACAGGCAAAAATCAGCGTTTCAAAGCTCATTTTCCTTCATTTTGTACCGCTATTGTTTCTCCAAGCGTCCAACCCCCTGTTTTATAGCAGTAAAAAACAATTCCTTGACAACTGCCTTGCGACTTCACCGGCATAGTCGCAAACGCCCCAATGACCGCTCATTCAGCCAATCGCTAATCAGGTGAGATATGGGCTAATTCAACGAAATCTTCAAATAAACCATTTCGTTGTGGATAATATCATAAGAACGCAAATATAGACGATTATTTTTGTTCCAAAAAATCTGCTTATAATGTTCCTCCTCAAATGTAAATAGACTGTGTTCTCCACTATAATTATTGTTCTTGTAGGCTTGTATTTCATAAATCATATTTCCTCGCCTCTCAAAGAAATGCAAGTCTAATGTTATATCGCAATCATCAAGAACCTGACAAACATAAATGCCATTTTTGTTCACCGCTATTGGTTCAAATAATGTTCCCATGATTAGTTTGCCGGTTGTTGAATCATACCACCACACAGTATTGTTATGATAGTCCATAGGGACCTTAAAGCACTATTCATATTGGGGCTTAGAGGGTATGGAGACTGGCTAATCGTGCAGCCCGTACAGCGGATTCTTATCATTCCTTACCGTATCCATCATTGACCGCTCAAACATTTCAAGCGGGAACTCTTTTTCCTCATATTCAAAGGTAATGTTCTTGGTATATGTAAGACTTGAAACGCTTTCCCATATCCTCAATCCCGCGACATACAATTTATTATCCAATATACGGATGCCGATGTTCCACATAATTCTATAGCCTTGACCGCCAATAAACTCAAGCTCAAAATCGCAAGGCCGGTTAAAAGTTCCATAGTTATTATCTTCAGAAGGAATAAGGAACCTTTCGCATGGTGCGTCATCAAATATTTCATTTGAGATTACATTGTCGTAAATAAAAGTATCGTTTCCTTTCTTAATCAATAATACCCTGTCGCCATACGAATCCCATCCCCCGTCTAAACAGTCGGGCGACAAGATGGCGAGATGATAGGCGGCGGTATTCCTTTCATCGCCGGTTTCAATATAACAGGTATCAACGATATTGTAGATGTCTGATATTTTACAGCCGTGAAAGTCATTATAGCCTGATGCTTCCACCGCAGAGCAATACAGTGTGTCGCCTATGAGAAATGCGTGATGCTCGAAATCTTTTGTTTGTCCGAATACCGTCAGGTTGCTTTCCGCAGATTCTGCACCGCCTTCCTTTGAGTTGCCATTACAGGATATTATAATTATGGGAATGAGCAATATCCAGAATCTCTTATCGATCAGCTTCATAGCATTTATAGTTTGAATCAATATTATCTATATAACCTTAATTCCGCAACACTATAGTTTAACATTATTTATAAGTGCCTGAGCAACAAAAAGTTGCCCAGGCACTTATAAATAATGTTAAACTATAGTGTTGCGGAATTAAGGAATCTATGTTTTAGTTCACAGATTACCGCAATTAGAAATTTTGCGAAATATGAACCAGAAGAGTATAGAAAACTCTTTAGAGCACTGTTTGATGAAAACATCCTTCTGCAAGAAAGAGTAGAAAATTTTACTGAAAGTTGCAAAACATTATGGGATGATAAGATTAAAGCAAAGTTTACCTATCATACGAGTGCAATGTGCGATGAACGACTTATCAGTTGTTTCTTGGCATTCCATAATCCTCAGAAATATACTTTTTATAAAAATGACGTATATAAGAATTTATGTAAACTTTTAGAGGTTAAGCCACGAAAGGCAGGTCTAAAGCTTGTTCATTTTTACGAATTACTGGATCAACACGTTATTCCAGAGATTGAGAAAGAGGATGAATTGATTTTGTCCATCAATGACGAAATAAAGAATAATGGATGTATTCAAAGTATGCCACTTACTGCCCAAACGGTATTATGGTACTATAATAGAGCATTATTAAAAAACACAGATACTGACAAGGAAGATAATGAAAATGATCTTGTTGAAACAAAAATAGACAACACTATGATGTATCAAAAATATATTGACTTGCTTAAAGAGAGCAAGAACTTAGTTCTGACAGGTGCTCCCGGTACAGGTAAGACCTTTATGGCACAGGCCATCGCAAAAGAAATGGGATGTGGCGAAAATGAAATGTGCTTTGTGCAATTTCATCCGTCTTACGACTATACTGATTTTGTAGAAGGACTGAGACCTATCATGATGTCAGAAGGACAGATGGGATTTGAGCGTAAAGATGGAATTTTCAAAGAGTTTTGCAAAAAAGCTATCAAGAACTTGATTGATTCTGCAAAGAGTATTGAAAATCTCTCTAAAGAATTATCTTGGGAAAATAAGTTACAGCAATTTATTGATGATTCTATAGACAACGACACAAAGTTTAAATTATCAAATGGAAGTGAGTTTACAATAGATGAAATCAAAGGGCGAAATATTATAGCTCATAATGACAGTAACCCTAAAACGCCACTTATTCCTATAAACGCTGATGAAATAATAGAGTTGTTGACCAATGATGTTCCATTAAATATAGTGCGTGATATCCGTACCTATTTTAACAGAAAATTTGGTACACAACCAGATTCTTATGCATTCATTATTACGAAAGCTATTCGTGAAATGAAATATAAGACGCAAGTTATATCAGCAAACAAAATTGAGCGTAAGCCATTTGTCTTTATCATTGATGAAATCAATCGTGGAGAGGCTTCAAAAATATTTGGTGAACTATTCTACGCCATTGACCCTGGTTATAGAGGCAAGAAAGATATTCGAGTAAAGACTCAATATCAGAACCTTGTCCCTGAAACAGATGTATTTGCAGAAGGATTTTATATTCCTGAAAACGTATTTATTCTTGGTACAATGAATGATATAGACCGTAGTATCGAGAGCATGGACTTTGCTATGCGTCGCAGATTCACTTGGAAGGAAATAACCCCAGAAGATACACAATCTATGCTCGACAAACTCGAATGTGCCACTAAGGCAAAGAATGTTATGGTAAGATTGAATAATGAGATATCCAAGATTGAAGGGCTTGGACCTGCCTACCAGGTTGGACCATCATACTTCTTAAAGTTGGGTGATAATGGTGGAAACTTTGAAAAGCTGTGGAATATGAATATCAAACCATTGCTTAGAGAATATATACGTGGTTTTCGCAAATCAGACGAAATCATGGAAAAGTTGAGAAATGCTTACTTCGATACCAAAGAAAGCAACTCAAACATTAATGATAATGAATTAGTCGATGAGAATTAACTTAACAGATAATAATATTGGACTGGTGAAAGCTGGGACATTTCTTCGCAAAGATGTCTCAGCTTTATTCCCTATTGCCGACAAAACAATAGCTGAATTATGTCATGAAAATGAGAATCTGCTAATATTTCCCTATAGTATAGAGGATTCTGACGACAAAGTCGGTGAAGCTTCTGTTATGACCATTCTAAATACAAGTGACCCAGAAAAGGTACGTATTACCACAGGAAATGTAATGGGTTTTATCGGTGTTGGAAACCTGCAGATTAAAATTAAATCCCGTTTTGATACAGGACGCGACGACTATCTCTTACATTACATGCTTCAAAAGGTCTTTTCATTCAATCTCTTTGACCTTAATCACAATAACGAAAAAGAGGATATCTTTGACTTTATTATGTTTATGTTCCCTCACTTGCTAAGAAACGCAATGCGTCAGGGCATATACAGAGAGTATCAGAACTTCAAACATAACGATGCAAAATTAAAAGGTACTATTGACTGGGGTCGCCATATTGCCCAAAACATTCCGTTTGCAGGAAATGTAGCATACTCCACTCGTGAATATACCTATGACAATGACATGACAGAGTTAATCCGTCATACAATTGAGTTTATGAAGTCAAAGAGATATGGTCTATCCGTATTAGGTTTAGACCAGGAAACTATAGACAATGTAAAATCTATAATTTCCCTAACTCCTTCATATAATAAAAATGAGCGTGGTGCAATTATTGGTAAGAACCTTAGACATAAGAGTCATCCTTACTATACGGAATACCAGCCCCTGCAATGCCTATGCTTACAAATTCTTAGAATGGAAGAAGTAAAGTATGGAGAAACTGATGAGGAGATTTGCGGTATTCTGTTTGATGGAGCATGGCTTTGGGAAGAGTATCTGAATACCATTCTACAAAAAGAAGGTTTCAAGCACCCAGAAAACAAGAAACATAAAGGTGGCATCTATTTGTTTGAAGATCATAGTGGAATCCGTTATCCAGATTTCTATAAAGATGGTATTGTCCTCGATGCAAAATACAAGAAGCTTGAAAGTTATGAAAAAGTTTCAAAAGTTAATCGCAATGACCTTCATCAGTTAATCACATACATAACTAACTTACAGGCCTCGAAAGGAGTTTTTATAGCTCCTTTGACTGAAAGACAGGAGAAAATTCCAAAATCACGATTGAAGGACTCATCTGCATTACTATATATATTAGGTATTGAGATTTGTCATACGTCCACATCTTATGCAGACTTCTGTGAAAAGATGAAAGCAAAAGAAGCATACTTTGTAGATACATTAAGGCAATTATAATAGGTCAAAACAACTAATTTAAGCAGGAAGAAACAGTTCTTTCTGCTTTTTTTATCCAGTAATTTGCACTATCTTTTTATAGTGCAGATAGACTGCACAAGACTTTCATACCTTTGCATCAGAAGTTAAACATTAATTGAAAAAAGGTATGGGACTATTCGATTTTTTATTTTCAAGCGGCGTTTCAAACAGCCAAAAGAAAGCGCATCGCAACTCAGGTAATAATACCTCAGACCATGAAAATTATGCTCGTGGCTATGAAGATGGTTATGATGACTGTTGCAGTGACCATGATTGTTCTTACAATGACTATCATGATAGTGGTTATTGCGATCGTGACGAGTTTGAAGGTTGTGAGAATGATGAATGCTATGACGATAATTGCGGTTGGTAGTCACCTTCATCAACAGGATTATCAAAACAAAACATAGAAAAAGTATTATTAATTTAAAAAGTAACATTATGAAAAAGTATTTATTTTTCCTTCTTGCCCTTGTGGTAGCATCTTTTGCATTCATATCATGCAGTAGTGATGATGATTCTGACAATGGAGACTATGATAAGTCTATGATTGTGGGAACCTGGGAGATGACAGCAGTAAAGACATCGGAGTCTGGTACGTATGTTAACTGGCCTTTCAGAAAAACTTACGCCACATTCAATGCAGACGGTTCATATTACGGCTCAGGATATTTCGGAACTGGTCGAGGAACATGGTCTTTGAAAGGAAATACACTGAATACTTATGTAGAAGGTGAACTATTTGCTTCTTATACCATCATTGCTGCGACTTCTACAGTTTCAGAAATGAAGATGTCCATAGGTGACGAATCCATTTGGGTAAAATGTAAAAAGCAATAAAACTGCTAAATACGTTTAGGTGAATTATTGTAAGGGTGCGTGGGAAATACCCTGGCATCCTTACTTTACCATCTGTAGGTTGTACACTATTTATATTATTATAAGGAAATAAGTTATGAACAGAATATATTTACTGATTATTACATTGTTTATGATGCTGGCCTCTTGCAGCAATAGCAATGATGATGTGGAACAGGGTGAAAACGGCAATACTAACAAAGAAAGTATTGTTGCATTATGGCAAGATTCAGACAAAGAACCTGAAAACGTTGTTTCTTTTGCAAAGGATGGCACTTATAAAATTATCCTAAAGAAATCTGCCTATAGTTATTTCTTCAGTACAGGAAGATATTCAGTCAAAGAAGGAAAAGTCTCCTGCAAAGATAACTTTGTCGAAAGTTCATCCAAGGAGTACACATTTAGTATTGATACAAACGGAACTCTTCGATTTGAAAGCATTGTATTCAAAAAAGTAGGTGTTGAAGAAAATGCATTAGAAAACAAACTAAATGGTAGAAATCAAAAATATGGCGGCTATACAATGGGTGGTATAGGCTACACATCAGGTGAGGCGAATTATTATGTAAAGTTTACAAACGACTATACTGCCTATAAAGTGTTTGAAAAGGTTTATTATAAGGAACCTTCTAAAAATAGTTCTAAACAGACTTTAATGCATTATGTTTATTTTGACAACCATCTATACTTGGCCGAAGAAGACCATTCATATTCACCTAAATATGTAGTTGATTTGAATGAGTCCAATTGTTTCTACTATATTAACGAGAAGGGAGAAAAAGTTTTGCCTTAGGGATTCTTTAATCTTGTCAGTATATAAAAGTGAAGAGTAGTGAAGAACAAAATATAAAGATTATGAAGAAGTTTATCTTAGGTTTCTGCTTAATTGCAATGCTCGCTTCTTGTGGTAGCAAGAATGAGCAATGGGAATACAAAGTAGTAAAGGTTGCAGGACACGATGCAGAAATTGCTGCAGATTTCGGCACCCTGGTGTTCGCAGATCAGACTGCAATGTTGAACAAGATGGGTAAGGAAGGTTGGGAACTGGTCAGTGCTTACACAGAAACAGGTACGGCCTTTCCAAACTTCGGCAACTCTGAATACGTCACAGGTATCAGAGACAATACAAGAACTGCTGTAGTCAACTTCGTTTTCAAAAGAATCAGCGATGGCAAGGAAGAGGTAAAAAAGCCAGAAAAGAAAAAATAACAAGAAGAAATGAGATACACTGTAGTATTCATATTAACAGCATTGGTTCTGTCGTCTTGTTCCCATAAGAACGAGGCGATGGAACTTTCTCGTAATTTCTTCACATCGTTGTCAGATACCACTTATGGAAAGCCAAATGATTTCTATCCACTATATGGCAGCTTGCATATAGAGGCAAAATCAGATGCTGTGGACATAGAAGAGTCTGACATCACTGTGAAGAATGATACAATAGCTGTTCGCTGCTATAACAATTATACTGATGCAACAGGCACATTCAAGCAGGACAGTATAACTTTGTTTATCGCTAAAGACAAAGAATCCTCCTGGTATATCTATGACTCAAAGGGGCTGATCACAATGGATGAAGACCAGGAATGGTTCGGCAGAGCGACTGGAGCACTTGGAAAGAAGCAACTCAATGATGTAGCATTGGCACAAAGATTGAGCAAACTAAGTGATTTGATCAGTACAAAGTACTGGGACACGTGGGCAGAACTGAGAACTAAAGTCAAGATAGTCAACTGGTCATGGGAAACAAGTTATGATGGAACCGCTCATGGAGATGCTCGCATAGTGAATACACTTCCCTACTCTATCTCCGGTATCAAGTATCTTGTAACATATTATGACAGGAGTGGCAATTTCATGGCTGAGGATGATGGCAGAGTCAGCAAAACACTGAATCCGAGTGAGAAATACAACTTCACATTCTGGAGTTCGAATGCCAAATACCCAACGACTGCCAATCTCAGGCTCGATTTCTCGGACAAAACAGTTCTTGAACTGATGAAAGAGAAAACATATACAGGAAAAGAATTTGCCGAGTTTATCAAAAAGAAATAAGTTTAATCAAAGACAGACAATGAAAAATATAATCGTTTTATTCATGCTGGTGATGGCAACCATCGGTGTACATGCCCAGTTTTCTATAAGCAATTCTACTCAGCGAAGAGTAATTGTCGCTTATGAACTTGGAAGCGATGGTTATTACAAAAGAGTAACCAAGAAGTCAGTAGAGCGTGTTGACAATATTGTAGGCAGCTATGCCTATGATAAGAAAGCTCAAAATCTGTATGTCATAACGCCAAGCAGTAATATTGTGATCACCCTTACCAAGGACTACGCCAAGATCATCAAGAAGAACAAGTCCATCCCCCAAGTAGCAGAGGAAGAACTTGATGTACTCGTTCAGAAATATAGCAAGCAGCTGGATAATAAATATACTGCACTAAATGAGGCACGAACAAAGCATATTCAAGACTCCATAGCTAAAGCAAAGGCTGACTCCATTGAAATAGAGAAACTTAAAGCTGAAAGATTGGCTAAGCTGAAGAAAGAACGTTCTGACTATATGGAAACTCACAACTGGAGAATGGTACCGACAGGAAATAAGTCTCTGTATTGTGATGAATGCGAGAAATCATTTTCAGAAGATTCATTATTCACTATTGGAATCAAAAATGATACCATCTACTACTTCACAAGAACTGATGGCAGACTGGGCTATACATATGTAACCGGACATAAAAGTGAACTAAGCCAAAGTCTGAAAGAATACAGTCCTTTCAGGTATCACTATGAAATATTCAAAGATAGTCTTACAGATGAGTCAGAGGATTATGACATGATTACAAGTGAACTGTCATACCATTACCTTGATGAATACGTCAAACGTCTCAAAAAGAGGGCACCTTACGGCTTCTTTACTGATTGGGGATGGGATTCTGAATATTCATGTATATCATTCCATTTCAACTACATGAATACCAACAGAAATACTATAAAATACATCGATGTATATTTCAAGGTAACCAACGATGTTGGCGATTTGAGAAAGACAGGACATTTCCAGGGCACAGGACCACTTCGAGAGTTTGAATCTGCAAGCTGGGAATGGGACACTTCCTATTATTATGTGTCTGGAGATGCTTCAAATATGAATATCACCAAGGTGATACTGACATACATGAACGGAACCAAGAAAGTACTAACAGGCAATTTGCTTGTGTTTGAATAAACTACAGGGCATTTTCGAGCAATTCACGAACATACTTCAGAAGGATGACAGGGTCAAACACCTTGCCATCCTTTTTTGTTGTAAGGTGCAGATGAGGACCAGTTGACATACCGGAACTTCCCGATACTCCAAGCACCTCTCCTGCATTGACAAACATCCCCTTTGTAACCCAGAATGCAGAAAGATGGCAATAGCTGATGGTATAGCCAGCTGTTTTGACTGTGACATACTTACCTGAGCGATAGTCGTGGCCAACACCAGTCACTTCCCCAGGAAACATGGAAAACACTTTCTCGTAATGAGCTGCCAGATCCACGCCGTTGTGCATGATGGTCTTGTGCTTCACCGGGTGATTACGCATTCCAAACCTTGAATTGATCTGAATACTTTTCAACGGAAATGAAGCCCTGAGATAAGGAAGAACATCTTTGGAAGAATCTGGAGGCAGAGAATCAGCCTTCATCACAGAGTCCACAGAGGCAACATGAGTTGTTTCTTGTGGACTCTTCTTTTTAGATATACTATGCTTCTTCACATACCCAATCGTATTGAATTGGGCATGTGAAGGAGTCTTTGTAAGCATCATTGTCAGTATCAATATGAGTGTCTTTATTGCTTTCATGTTGCAAAGGTAATCAGACTCAGCTTAACAACACGAAAGATGCAACCACTTCCCTATAATATCTAACTTTATTTATGTTTATAGTATGATAATTGAAGAATAATCATACTATTTTCATAACTATCTATAAAACTTTCACTATACTAACGTACATGTTTAACTTCTTCTATATCTACAATGTAACTTTGTTGTCGGTTTGGCTTTAGGCTTAGTCTGAATAAGACTTGTCATTAGGTCAGCCACCAAATAAAAAACGAATAAAACAGAAGCAAATGAATTACAATTTCGATGAGAACGAGATGCCTTATGGCATCCTTGAACGTTTCGGACTCACCCAGGCAATGATTGATGACTTGCCGACCGATGTCCTCCAGAACATCTACAATGGCCGCAAGTCGCCAGTCCTGCCAGTTCATATCACAGCCGATGATGGTGAGGAAGTCAAGGCACGAACAAGATTCAGCCTGGTAAGAACAGCCGAAGGTGGCGTTGATGTGCTCTTCTACCCACAGCTCGATGAGTTAGACTTGAAACTCTTCAATGAGCAGCAGGAGAAGAACCTTGTTGCAGGAAAGCCTATCGTTGGCCATTTGGAGAGCAACGAGGTTGGCAAGGAACTCGGCAGTAAGTGTTTCTTCCAGCTTGATCCTGAAAGCAAGCAGGTGCTCAGTGTTCCAACCCCGGTCATCGGCAGAAACATCCAGTATGTAGCAGACCGTTACCACCTTACTGGTGCAGAGATGCAGAAGTTGCAGAATGGTGACATCCTTACCATCGTAGAGGATGACGAGGAACAATCCATCGGTATCGACCTCAACTCTAACACCGGCATCCGTTTCGCAGCAGGCAACGAACTTGTCTGGAAGAGAGAAGCCAAGCGTGACTGGGATAAGTTCAACTTTGGCATCTTCGGCTGTTGGACTATGGATGAAGACGGCAATCTCGACTACATCCCAGAAGAGAACTATACCGAAGAGATGTGGAACGAACAGAAGAAACTGGGTATGCGCATGATGCAGCGATAACCCAAAGTATTAACCCATAAAACAAGATTTCATGGCAAATGTAAAGTACTATCCAGAAGACGTGCTCGTGGAGAAAGTCCAGAGCGGAGAATATGGCTGGCTTGACTACATCAACCACCACTCCCCCGAATGGCAGGAGGAATACACTGCCTTCTGCAAAGAGAAGGATCTCATTGTCAATGAGGAATCGGCAGAGGAATTTGTCGATTGGAAGGGCGAGCAGATTGAAGCTGGCGAATAATCACACAGTACAGAATCAATAAACAGCATTAGAATATGTCAATCAGATCAAATGCATTACCAGTAGGCAGAGACCTGGCACCAGAGCTTCAGGAGATTCTCAGAAAGAATGGTATGCAAGCACATATCATCAGACAAGGAGAAGGTTATCAATTGGCCGTTCAAGGTCACGATTCCCCTCTGCTGACTTACGCCATCACCGCACAACAGCACAGAGCCTTGGTTGACTGGGGAGCAAACTCAGCCAACAAGCAAGCCTATAACACCGTGGCAGAACTCGTGAAGAATGATTTCTACATGCCACGTGACTTCGTTCATGCCAGAAATGCCAATGGCCGTGTTGCCATGGGACTCCACGGCTACCGCATAGGCGTTGGCGAATACGGCAGACTTCCCTGGAACAAACGACATGCCCACATGATGATGGATCCATATCACGGAAGATTCCTTGGTTGGACTCCACGTTGTCAGGAAGGATTCCACATGCGCAGAGTTGGAGGAGCCATGTTCATGCAGGGTGCTCCAATCGTACCAGAACGTCCTGATGGCAGAATGAAGCCGGGCGAGTTGCAAAATGGCGGTTATGGCTTCTATTATAAAGGTGGTCAGCAAAACATGGTACAGCAACCTTCGCAGGATGTGTTGGCAGACCTGCAATCAGTCATTACCCCTGTAGTGGTTCGTCCACGTCCCCAGGAACCTGCCAAGCCATACAAAGAACTCATCACCTCCAAGGTCTATTTCAGCAATGACAAATGGCAGGAGTGTCTTTCGTCTCATGGCATTATCGTAGATGCAGCCAACAAGACTCTGACCATCCAGTCCACAGCTGCCAAGCAGGATTTTGTCTATGATCTCACAGAGGATGAGGTGAAGAAGTTGACCAACAATTCCATCAAGCAAGTACCAGTCCAGAACCGTATCGACATCATCAACAATGCCATCAGAAACGATTTCCAGGACAAACTGACGATGGATATGCTCAATTCCAAAGAGCAGATCAGCTTGAAGCTCAGACCAGAGATTGAGGCAGAACTCAACAACCGCCAACAGATGGTGATTGACCAGTCACTCCCATCTAATGGCGACCAGATTACTATTGAGCCAGAAGACCGCAGTGTTGCCCATGTAGATGGCAATAGCCTGTATGAGCAGAACGAAAGCAAGGGGTGGTTCCGTGAAGGCAAGCATGGCAGAGAGGTTCAGGTTGATGACATCAAGGTTGAACCAGTGCGTAATGAGCAGGGAGAAATCCAGAAAGATGAGAAAGGCAACGCCAAGTTTCGCATGACAGCCGTCATCAACGGAGAGAGCATCAGCCATGAGATTACCCAAAAGCAGTATGACAAGTTCATGGCTATCGATGACTACCACCGCATGAAACTCTTCTCCCACATCTTCAAGGAGGTGGATATGAAAACCATCCCTGGAGAAGGCAAGAATATCGGGGCTCAGATTGGAGGAGCTCTCCTTGCAGGACTTGCTGTGATGAGCGAACTGGGCAGAGACCGTCCAGCACCGGCAGTATTTGTAGAACACCATCATGACCATGCCCATGGGCCACATGTCTATTTCAAGGGCAGCGTGGATTCACCGCAAGACCTTGCTTCACGAGCCTTCGATGCAGGACTCAATGCAGGAGAACACGGTGTAGGCTTAGGTCATGGCAGATAAACAATAATTCACATTCAAGAGATGACAGACGAACAGACATTTGCAGACTACAGAAGCCGTCTTAACATCAAGGACGTATTGGAGGACGCAGGCTACACGTTTTACAAGCGTGATGGCTTGCGCTATCCTGCGTATGTACGCCTGGGCAGCGACGGAAAAAGAATCAGTGGAGACAAGTACATTGTCATGCCCAACAAAAACTGCTGTTTCCAGCCGCCAACCATCAAGCTCTACTCTGTTACCTCCTTCATCTGGGAACATCCAGACCTTTTCAAGGAGTACAAGTATGGCATGAAGGAATCAGCCCTTGTCCATAAGGTCTGCCAACGCCTGCTTAACATCCCGGTAGAACATCGGAGTCAGGACGTGCATAATCCAACTGTCAGCAGCAAGCCATTTGATATCAATGACTACAAGATTGACCGTTTCAATCCCAAAGACTTCGAGTCACAGAAGCCGTTCTACGCCTTCTTCAAGTCAAGAGGAATTGATTTCGCCACCCGTTGTGCCTTCCATCACAGCTTCTTCCTCGCATCGAAAACTGCAAAAGATGGCAGCACCTATAAAAATCTCTCCTTCCCCATGCACATCCCTGGACAACCAGAAAGATGTGTAGGGTTAGAGGAAAGAGGCTATCCTCGCAAGGATGGTTCTGCTCGAAAAGGCATGGCTACCGGTACCAACGCCAGTGAAGGATTATGGATGGCAAGTCCCAAGAATACGGCACTCCAGGATGCCCGTATCGTACTTGTCTTTGAAAGCGCATACGATGCCATGGCATTTTACCAGCTGCAGATGCGCAAGGACTCAGGATTGGATCAGCGTGGACGGCAGGATCTGAAAGCCGGAGTCTATGTCTCTACGGGAGGTAACCCAAGCTATGGGCAGATACAGGGATTGCTGAAAGCAGCACCCCAAGCCACCTTCCACCTCGGCTTTGACAAGGATGTGGCAGGAAAGCAGTTTGTGGCAAACTTCGAGGATATAGCAAGCAAACAGAGTCCTGTAGATCCAGGAAATGTACCTGCTGACATGAGGGATTTCATGGAAAGCTTCGACAAACAGCCGAAGACCATCAAGGAACTACTAAGTTTCAACGATGAGAACTATAGCTTACTCCCCCATGAGCTCAAACAGCTATACCTGTTTTACGATTCTGCAAAAGAAGAGGCATTGGAGTATCACTACTCTCCCTTTTTGTGTAAAGAAGAGAAGCAGGAAGCTGCTGACAAGATGAACAAAGCGTTCAAGGACTTCAAGGATGCACTGCTACAGAAGCTCAACCTGCACGAAGACCAAGACCTCGCTCCCGTGAAGATTATTCGGGAAGAGCCATCGGAAGGCTACAAGGACTTCAATGACGAACTTTTGGATAAGAAACAGTTCTCTATGACCGACGTAGTAGAGACCGCATTTGACGAGAACGGTGTGGACTTAACCATTGAACGGCAAGAAGAGAACGAGGAAACCAAACATCATGGATTTAAACGATAACGAATATGGCAGACCCAATCAGACGATACAACATCATCACCCTACGCCCTCATTGGGCGCAGTATATCATCTCGCAAGGGATGTCGTTCATCATCAGCTGTGCCCTGTTCCTTGTTGCCGGTCATGACAGCATCACCTACAAGATGCCTTTCGTGGTACTTGGAGGTGTGATGACCTGCATCATGCTCTATAGATACTTATATCTCTACAAACTAAGATATATCATCACCTCTGAACAGCTCATCATCCAGCATGGAGTACTGACAAGAACCAGTGACTACATAGAGCTGTACCGAGTGGTGGATTTCAGCGAGAACCGTGACATTCTGGAACAGTTGTTTGGCTTGAAGACAGTATGGATATTCAGCGGCGACCGCTCCAATCCCAAACTCGACATCTACGGTGTGAAGGAAAGGTTGGACGTTGTGAGAATCATCCGTGAACGTGTAGAATACAACAAAAAGAGAAAAGGCATATATGAACTTACCAACAGATAACAGAAGAAGCAAGGTTGTTGCAGCCATTGCCTTGGCGTTAATGCTGCTGCCAGCTATAGGTTATGCTCAGATTGCCTCAAGCAATCCATTGGAGTATGTTGCCTTGGCTGAGGGAAACGAGCTTATCAACGGTCAGATCAAAAGCCAGATAGAAGACCAGCAGAAGACCGCATTCCTGCAGAACACCATCGCAGCCGAGTTCTCCCAGATTCACAAATGGGAAAAGAAGTATAACAGCTATCTGAAAACGGCATCGGGTTATGCTTCCACGTTGAAAGCCTGCACCTCGCTCTATGACGACGGTGTGAGGATCTTCATCAACTTGTGCAACCTGAAAAAGGCCATAGCAAGCAATCCACAGGGCATTGTGGCAACAGCGAGCATGAATAACCTCTATATAGAGACTGCCACAGAGCTCGTCACGGTATATGCCACATTAAAGGATGCCATAGCCAAGGGTGGCAACGAGAATATGCTCACAGGTGCAGAACGAAGCAAGACCCTCTGGGAACTGAACGACCGTCTGGCACAGTTCAACAAGAAGCTGTCAAGGCTATGTCTAAGCATCAGATACTACACCATGGCCGATGTCTGGAACAATGTCACGGCAGGAATGCTCGACCGGAGCAATGCCGAAATAGCCAGTCAAGCCCTTGGCAGATGGCGCAGATGCGCCAGAGTTGTAACACCATAAGAAAGAATTTGAGGATAACATTTATGCAACGTCTCTATGCTCTCATATTACTTCTCTTTTCTCTCATCCTTCCCTTTGATGGGCAGGATGGGAGTTTTCTCCGTGCCCAGGGCAATGATCCAGTCCTGGCAGGTATGATATTCCAATATACCGACAAAGCCAAGAAAGAGTTGAAGCAACAGGAACAGATGATGCAACTTGTATCTACAGGCCATATATGGATCAAGGAAGAGGTAGAAGGTACAACCAACCTACAGAAGGAGTTTAACAACTATCTTGACCGGTTCAACAGCATCATAAGCTATGCAGCTCAGATCTACGGATTCTATCACGAGATAGACCGTCTCGTGACACAACTCGGAACCTACAGCCACCAGCTCAGCCATCAGACGACAAATGCTCTGGCCGTAGCTCTATCGGCAAATAGAAATAAGCTCTATCGCGAACTTGTCATGAGCAGTGTCGAGATAGCCAATGATGTCAGGCAGGTATGCCTCTCTAATAACAAGATGACAGAGAAGCAGCGACTGGAGATAGTCTTTGGCATACGACCGAAGCTCAAACAGATGAACCAGAAACTCAAACGGTTGATACGGGCAGTGAAGTACACCAGACTGTCAGACGTATGGGCAGAGATAGACTATGGAGCCAGGAGTGAAGTGGACAAACCTACTATTGTACAGCGATGTAAAGAACGATGGCAAAGGAATGCAAGACGTTGAAGTAAAGGTTCAATATAATCAGATAACAAATAACAGTACAATATTTTAGAAATACATAGCATTATGGGTTGGGGTTCTTTTTTAAAATCAACTCTCCGATTGGGAGGAAGGATGACCAGTGCAACTGCACACACAGTGGGCAGTGCTGTGCTTCATCCTCAGCAGACCTTGAAAGGCGTAGGTTCTGCCACTAAAAGCGCAGTGATTGGAGGAAGTCTCGGTTACATTGGTTGGGAGAAGCTCACCACGGACAAAAGCGTTGTTGGCATAGTCAGCGATGCCGTCATAGGAGAAGACACCACTAAGAAGATTGGCGACACCGTATCTGGGATTGGTGATGGCGTGAAGGACTTGAAAGACTCAGTTACAGGGCTTTCAGACAACGTAAATGGGGCTATCAGCAGCGTGGATTCCAAGTGGAACGGAATGTCTGGCTTCCTCAGAGCCATGTTCTCTGGTCATGGCGGTGACATGTTCGGAAACTTCTTCAGCAATATAGGCAAAGGTAACGTTTCAGGTCTCAGCCTTGTAGGACTTGTAGTCTCTGCCCTCCTCGTCTTCGGTCGCTTCGGATGGTTAGGCAAGATAGCTGGAGCCGTTCTCGGAATGATGATGATAGGCAACAATGCCAATCTAAGCAGCCTACTTGGTGGCAACAGTGACCGTAAGACAAGCAACCACAAGGAAGAAGAAAAGCAGCAAGAAGTAGAGCAAACCAATACTGTAAGCAGACGAAGATAACAAACACTATAACAAAGTATTATACAATGCACTATACACAAGAAATGATACTGCATTCCGACAGTGGCTATTGCATGCCATTCGAGGAAAGAAACGGAGAAGTGACCATGTCCCTGGGCTACGGCAAACAGAAGCATCCGCACACTGGAGAGTCATTTTTCCATCATGGAGTTGACTTCAAGGTCAAGAACTACCTGCTGTCTGCAGTAGCTACTGGCAAGGTGACAGGACTGGGCAACGATGCCATTCACGGCATCTACCAGATTACCCGATACGGTGACTATGAAGTGACCTATGCCCATCTGAGCAACGTGTTTGCCAACTACGGCAAAGAGGTAAAGGCAGGGCAAGTCATCGCTGTCAGTGCCAACTCCCTCCATGTAGAAGTCAAATACAAGGGGGAAGAACTCAATCCACTGGAGTTCCTCACCATGATCTATAGCAATCTGAAAGTGATGGAACAGAACGGCAAGCCAGGTGCTGCACCTCAGTTCGTCACACTTGACATGGATGTTCATACCATGTATGACAAAGACCAGAAGGAGATCGAAGACCTCATGATGCGCTTCTTCCCCGACTACATGAGCGACATGAGCCAAGGCATCTATGCCCTACCAGAGCATACAGAACTTGCACTTCGCAATATTTTCACCATGTCAGCCGTGAAGAACTACTTCTATGAGAGCCTGCCTTCCATGGCGAATCCATTGGGAATGGGATCAAGAAGTATTCCGATAGCCGAACGAGTACAGAACCTCCTTATTGGAGATTTTCTTAATTATCTCGCCTTACGCCATCAGATCTTTCTGTCGAGCATGAGTGCCATCGAAAAAAAAAAGCACAAGACCGGGCAATAGCGACAAGCGGAATAGTTGACCCACTGACAGAACTGGACATCGATGTGCAAAGCTTCGACATTCCACGCCTGGTGAGCGTCTATCCCGACAAGTCGGGAATCAGATGGTGGACTAAGGCTTGGTTCAACAACAGCGAGAAAGGCGAAGCAGCCATTGAGATAGAAAGAAATCTGGCCATCAAGTTCATCAACAACAACATCGAGAAGGACGAATGGCTGGAGGAATATTTCCCGAAACAGATGGAAGTCTATCACAACGCCATCGAACAGACCAGGGAGCAAATCCTCAACCAATTAAACTTGTAAACATAAAGCTATGGTAGAGTCAAAACAGGATAAGATATTCAACACTAAGGTCATACCGATTATGAATAAAGTTCGGAATGACCTACAGAACAAGCTTGCAGACGAGTTGCGGTCTAACTCCAATTCGTTTGCAGGTCTGATGGCAGCAGCAGCTGGACCTGACGGTGGTATGGCATCCATGCAGGCGCAGAATGACACCCTCAAATACACCGGCAAATGGACATCTAAGACCACCGAAGACTATATTGCGATGGTCAAGAAAGAGTTGAAGCGACAGCATATCACTGTCAATGCTTCCATGGAACAGAAGATGATCGACAAGATGATAAAGGACAAAATACCGAAATCATCCATCGACTACATCATACGAAAGGCTGCCACCAGTACCATCTTCTACCTACCGCAGGAAGTCGCAAAATCGCCATTGGAGCAAAAGATAGACTCGGAGGCAGAGAAGCGGTATAAGCCATCGATCTGGGAAAAGAACGCTGGTATAGCCCTTGGCTCTGTAACCGACCTTGCCTGTATGGGAGGATTGGGAGGTGGCTTAAAGACTGCAGCCACCTGGATAGGAAGCGACATGTTCGTCACCCATGTTGGTGATAAACTCAATGACCGTTCCGATGTTCCCATGATCATTGCACCGGGAAAGGAGGATGAATACAGACGAACGCAGCAGGAAAAGAAGAAACAAGCGGAGCAGAAACCGCAGAACAAGCCACAATCTGAGGAAGCACAGCAGGCAGAACCAACAGAAGAAGTGAACCAATCTGAAGGTGAAGCCAGCAACACGCAGCCCGAACAGACTAACATGAACGGTTGGCAAGGACTTCTCACGTCATTCGGCCTCAACGGTATCAGCGATATAGGCCATAATCTTGGCTATGTATTGGCCATGCTTCCTGATATGCTAGTCGGCATGTTCACAGCCAAGTCCATCAATATCAAGGACAACATGATGCCTATTGCAAGCATTGTCGCAGGTATGTTCGTCAAGAACCCGATTCTCAAAATGGTGCTTATAGGAATGGGAGGCATGAATCTTCTCAATAAAGCAGGACATGAAGCCTTGGACAACTTCAAGGCACAGGATCATCCGCAACAGGCTGGTGGCAGAATCAACTATCGCATCTATCCCGAAGAACCTCTGAATGCACGTATCCAGAATCCGGAGATAAGAGCCAACTGCCTGATAGCAAACATTGACAGAGTGCCCTGCACCATAGCTCTTCCTGAAAGAGTTGTGGATGCCTACCGTCAAGGAGCGCTGCCCCTCAACACCCTTGCCAATGCTGTGCTGGCAAAGAATGACCAGATGCGACAGATTGCATCCGAAAAATACGAGGCTGGCGAACGACAGACAGTCATCGAGAGACCACTTGCTCAAAGATAACATAGAACAAAGATGAAAAGATACTGGTATAAGTTCCGTGTCAAATACGGTAAAGCCCTTGACACCGGAAAGAACAAGAAAGTCAGTGAAGAATACCTGGTAGATGCCGAGAGCTTCACCGAGACAGAGAAACGTGCCACCAAAGCTGCTACAGAGCTTATCGGTACCAGAGACTTCGACATCACGGCCATCTCACGTGAACCTATCACGGAGATTCTGAAAGAAGACGAGAATGAAGGCAACCACTGGTACAAGACCGTCGTCTCCCTTGTCACTGAGGATGAAGACACTGGCGTAAAGAAGTTCTCCCCACAGACCATCTACGTCAATGCACCTTCGACAAAGGAAGCAGACCGCATGCTACGTCAGCACATGAGCAGCAGTGTGACAGAGTGGGAAATCAAATCCATAGCCGAGACCAAGGTACTTGGGGTTCTTGGCTATAAGCAATGATTACAAAAACATCATATCCATGACAGAAAAGAATCAGCAAGAAAAGATGGCTGCAGAACGTCAGGTGGAACTGTTCACCAAGGCGTTCGGGAAAGCCAAGGAAGATAATGGCATTTGGCTGGACAACAACGGTCGCAAGGCTCCTGGACTCTACCAGAAGCATTTGCAGGTATCAGCCTTCAATGCCATCATCTTAGGAATGCACGCCGATCAAAACGGCTACAAAACCAACCAATATACGCTTTTTTCGGAAGCAAAGAAACGTGGCGAGTCTGTTCAATCAAAAGAGAAAGGAGTACCATTCCTTTGGTACAACTGGAACGAGTATGTCAACAAGCACAACCCTGAGGACAAAATCAGCCGTGCAGACTACCAGACTCTCCCTTCAGACAAGCAAGCAGACTATAAAGGTATCAGAAGCCGTGAAGTAAGAGCCTTGTTCAATATCGAGCAGACTACCCTACCCATGGTTGACAAGACCTCCTTTGAAGCAACAGTCCAGGAATATGGCAGGTTGAATGACCGAAAGGATGTAGAGTCAGCCTCCACCGCTATTCGCCAAGGTGTAGAAAAGCTTCTGGAAAAAGCACGTGAGAACATGGTCGAAATCCGCAGTGACTCTACCGGTGTAGCACATTACGACAGCAAGAAAGACATTGTCTTCCTGCCAAAAGCATCTTCCTACGAACACTATGAGGATTATGCCCGTGATGCAGTTTCTCTGCTTGTCACAGCCACTGGCCATGGGCAGCGACTGGCTCGTGAAGGTATGGTAACGAAGAACGGAAAGGTCTCAGTAGAGGATTCCATGAAGCAGGAGCGTCTGGTCACAGAGGTTGCTACCGCCGTAAAACTCCAGGAATTGGGAATCTCAGCCAAGCTCTCCCCAGAAAGTATGGCGATGACCGACTATTGGGCAAGAGAACTGAAAGAGAATCCTTGTCTCATTGATATACTGGAGAGGGATGTCAACAATGCCGTAGATATGCTCCACAAGGCAGAACGTGGCGAAAAGGTTGAATTGAACAGCAAGACTGTCAGAAATCAGGCAGATGCCATCAAGAGCATCCTTCCAAAGCACTACTATGTGGCTGACGAAATCAAGACCCTTCCCAACAAGTCCACCAAGGAGTTTGTCCTCGTAAAGGATGCAGAGGGAAAGATGGCAGATGTTGTCCTTCCAGAAGGTGCATCGCTGGGTATGGATAGCGACATTCCTGGTATGAAGAAAGGTCGTATCGAACATGCCCTGCAGAAGGAAGGCTATGAAACCGTCACCTTCTACAATGTTGATGGTTCCATGGGTTACCGTCCTGACGACAGTTTCTTTGACGGCAAGGCTGTCTCAGTTGCCAGACTGAACAACTGGAGCCTGGAGACCATCACCCTGCTTGATGTCTCAGATGCAGTGAAACGCTCTGGAGCCGTGGACTTCGACAAGATTCTGATGCTGCGTGACGATGAAGGAAAGTGGGCACTCTATCTGAAACCTGAGAATGAAAAGGCTTTCAGCGTATATCCAGACAAGGCCGATGTCAACCTGTTCTTCACCACAGTAAAGCAAGGAGACGAGGAGCTTTCAGACACTATGCGTCAGGACATGGCACAGAAATACTACATGGAAGCTTCCAATAAGCCAGAAATGGAGGTTGACCTCTTCAAGAGCAACGTTCCTGCCGAAGAGGTGGACAAAATCCAACGTGTCAACATCTTCAAGACCAAAGAGACGGACAATAAGCCGAGTGTCATCCTCTGTATGCCTACTGTGAATGGAGAAAAGCTCAAACCTCGTGAAATCTCACCATCCCAGTGGCAACGTATGTGGCTCGCCGAGAACATGCAGGACTACAAGAAACATCTTGCTGCCAGTCTTTTTGCCGATGTACTGCGCAAAGACCGGACCGATGCGGTAGCTGTAGGCACTGAAAAATCGGAGCAGGAAGCCCAGAGCAATGAGGTAAAGCAGAACACCGCTCAACAAGAGGAAGACAAGGCTACGGAAGAACAGAAAGAGGAAACTCCAGAAAAGAAAGAGCAGAAGCAGAAGGAAGAAAAGGCAAAGGAAGAGAAGACAAAGGCTGAGACAAAGGCTGCCGTTGTAGCAATGACTCCGATGTTAAAGCAATTCTACGAGCTAAAAGGTAAACATCCTGATGCTGTGTTACTTTTCCGTTGTGGAGACTTCTACGAGACCTATAGCCAGGATGCAGAGAAAGCTTCAAAAATCCTGGGCATCACACTCACCAAGAGTTCCCATACCAAGGATGCTGACGGTAAGCCTCTGGCCATGGCTGGTTTCCCATATCATGCTCTCGACACCTATCTGCCGAAACTCATCCGTGCAGGAGAACGGGTTGCCATCTGCGACCATTTGGAAGCCCCCAAACGTGCCACTGAGGAAATTTCTCCCTCCAAGGTAGAGAGTCCTCAGCAGGAACAGCACAATTCATCAGGAATACACAGATAACATGTAATCATCATGTCAAGAAATCAAGAATATGTAGAACAATATGCAGAGTATGCCATGGAGCAGATGCGCCGATATGGCATACCTGCTTCTGTAACCCTTGCACAAGGCATCTGCGAGAGTGCAAGCGGACAGAGCGAGTTATCCCGAAAGGGAAACAATCATTTCGGCATCAAGGCTACTTCCGGTTGGGTTCAGAACGGAGGCAAGTACCTCGTATATACCGATGACCGTCCCAACGAGAAGTTCTGTCAATATGCTTCTGTTGGCGACTCATACGAGCATCATTCCCAGTTTCTGAAAGGAAACAAGAGATACAGTTCACTCTTCAAGCTATCCCCCGATGACTACAAGGGATGGACAAACGGACTGCAGAACTCCGGTTATGCCTCCAACAAGAAGTACGCTTCAAGTCTTCAGAGCATCATCGAGAAGAACAACCTGCAGAAGTATGACCAGATGGTCATGAAGGAGATGAAAGCGCAAGGAAAATCATTCGGTACCGAAACCAATCCTCGTCAGCAAGGAGAACAAAACAGCCAGAAGACGAGAGTTTCAAAGCCTGCGGAGAGTGAAAAGTATTCCTATCCCTTGAAGAGAAACGAGTTTATGCTCGTCACCTCACCCTTCGGAATGAGGAAAGATCCGCTCAATCCGGCCAACACGCAAATGCACAAGGGTATCGACATTCAAGCCAAGCATGACAATGTACTGGCAACGGAAGACAAGGGCAAGGTCACTCGGGTCAGCAACAATCCGAATACTGCAGGTGGACTGTCTGTAACTGTAGAATACAACAGAAATGACGGCAGCAAGTATCAATGTACCTACATGCACCTGAGCAGCATTGCCGTCAAGGCTGGAGATAACGTCAATGCCGGTCAGCGATTGGGCGTGACTGGCAATACGGGAACCAGAACCACTGGTGAGCATCTGCATTTTGGAGTGAAAAGCATCTCTGCGGATGGCAAGGCACGGGATATAGACCCTGCTGCATATCTTGCTGAAATCTCTCAAAAGGGAAATATCCAGCTGCAGACTCTCCACAACGGCAAGGACATCACCGCTCAGTACAAGTTTAGCAATCCTGCCTCACAAGGCGAAGTGACAGACACGGCACAAAGTCCTGAAGACTGGATGAAGAAGCTTCTGTCATCTGAGGACAGCGGAGTGAAAATGCCAGGCGATGACCCTGTCATTGAGATGGCTATGACCATGTTCACCTCTCTCATGGCACTTGCCCTGCAGATAGACAACAAGAGCGAAGAAGAGAAAATGCAGACTGTGACCGACTCGGTTGTCAGCAAGAGCATCGACCTCTCCTCGCTCCTTCCCTCTTATAAAGCCTGTTCCGTGAACATTCAGGATGGTAAGCCTTATCTCCATGTAGATAACGGAACCGTCCAGTTTACAAGAGAAATGACCCAGGCAGAAATGACAAAGCTCCAGCAGACGCTCGGCAATGCCAATCTGAGCGATGAAGACAAGCGAAGAGGTGTTGCTTCTATCATCCAGGCAGCGACAGTATCTCAGCAGATGTCACAGAACTATCAGAAAGGCGTTGACAATCAGCAGGACAGACAGGAATCTGTTCAAATCAAATAATGAAGTAAAACAATAAGCCAAGTTTATTATGATTAAATGTAATGTAACCGTATGCGGCACGGTATGTCGCCAGGCACAGATGCGTGCCAACAAGGAAGGTAAGCAGTTTATCTCTTTTGGAATCAGCGTAGTGGTTCAAGCCAAGACCTGTATCAACAAGACTGTAGAAATCAGCGTAGCCAAGGATGGTGACAACCAGGCTGAACTGGTCAACTATCCAGTAGGTTCCCGTATCGAGGTGGCTGGAGTTCTCCAATTCCATAAGAAAGGCGATGCGCTTTACCTCAATCTCTCGGCTTCGGGAGTGAATACCTTTAATGCAGGAAGCCAGGACGCAATCACCGGCACCATCGAGTTCAGAGGAACTATCGGTAAGCAGGTTGAGGTGAAGACTGACAAGAAGGGCAAGCCTTATACCCTATTCTCTGCCTATAGCAGCGAGAAGGATGGTGACAACTATGCCTACACCTGGATTCGTTTCATGCAGTTTGACACCACAAAGGCAGACTGGGTACAGGCTAAGGCCGGCATCAATGCCAAGGGCGATTTGCAGGTGGGAGCCTACAACGACCGCCTTGACCTTACTTGTCGTATCACCGAGCTTACTCCATGGGATAAGAAAGCTGCATCCACCAACCAATAATGAATGATTATGGCTGATTACAAGAAATATAATACTGATGGCCGTAGCAGTGAAGACCGGGCTTTGGACAAGTTCGCCGAGATGATGATTTTATGTTGACGTCAACATAAAATCATTTATGTCTGACATAGAATTATGTTGGGCATTAGTCTAAACAATTAATAATCAATCGTTCTTTGACATTTTGCACAACATAATTCTATCTTTGGAGGAATTAGAGGCTATCTAAGAATGTAATTAACTCCTTATCCTCAGACCATTTTCGTGATGGTGTATCGGAAACGGACTGCTCACATTTTTTGAGAGCTTCTAATTTCCTTTCCATACTAATTTCGGCGTAGATGTTAGTTGTATCAATCGAGCTATGTCCCATCCAATTTCTAACCATATCAATATCCGCTCCAGAATTAAGTAGATGAGTGGCGGTTGTATGGCGTATAACATGAGGAGATGGGCGTTTATTTGCAAGAGAAGGATGATTTAAGATTACATCTTGTGAGTATTTCTTTATCATTTCATAAATACAGAATCGGCTCATAGGCTGATTGTATCGGTTAAGAAAAAGGTAATCGTTAGGCAACTTGTTGTCTATAAATGGTTTGAGTAAATCCCAGAAATCCTCCCATAGAGGACATATTCTCTCTTTACGTCCCTTGCCATGTAATGTCACCATTGGCATTCCACGTTTTGGTGGCATCGCAACATCCTTCACTTTAACACCTATAACTTCAGACACTCGGGCGCCAGTATTATACATGAATAGGATAATGACATGATCTCGACTTCTTATCCCTTGATATTTGCATGTTTTCAAAGGTGCATCAGCCAAGGCTTCGATCTCAGATTTGTCCATATAGGTTATCATGCGTTTTTCCGTTTTCTTTGAAGGGATAAGACTGACATGGTGACACCAATCTATATGTTCAGGAGATTTCCACGCCAGAAACTTTGCGAAAGCCTTTATTGCAGCTAAACGATTGTTTCTTGAAGAAACGGAAACTTTTCTCTCAATTTCCAGATAATCAAGAAATTTTGTAATAACGTCAGTCGTAATATCCGAGATTTTGAGATTGTCTATTGCAATACTTATTAATGTAGAAACATACGATACCAACATACGGAATGTATCACGATAACTCATTTGAGTGTTGCGACTAAGGTTTCTAGTGACAATTAAGTACTCTATGAGGAATGGTCTTAGCCAATAGCCAAGATATTCTGTTTCAGTATTTTTTCTATTCTTCATTGTTCGTGTTTTTATAAGCATAAAACAATTTGTTTGCTTCCTGCAACAAAGTTGGCGTCTTTGTTAGATAGACGGAAGTGAAGGACACGTTAAGATGTCCCAAATAGGTGGATAACTTTGGCAGTAAATCCTGGACGTTCTTTCCTGATTTATACCAGTTAGTAAGGACGTTGACCGCAAAAGTATGGCGAAGATCATGGATTCTGGGCTGATGACGTCCTCTATCAGGGAAATATAGACCTGCATTCTTACGAATTGTCGTAAATATCTGATGTAAAGATACAAAATTAACAGGTTTTCCCTTCAGATTAATGAACACATATGCATCCTCTACCATTGGGTACATTTGAGTACTTCGCCATTGTAATATCTCTTGCATCAATTTTGATACTTGTTCGTTGAAAGTAACCAAGCGAGACTTGTAGAACTTACTGCAATGTATATGCACGTACATTTTCTCCAAGTCAATATCCTTTATTTTTATAGATAAGGTCTCGCTTATTCGGAGTCCAAGCATATACGTAATCATCAAGATATACCGTATACATATAGGCTCATTGACTAGAGGACCACGTTTGCGATATGTATGTGCACCATCAAACAGTCTCTTCAGTTCGTCATCCGTATATATGTAAGCGGGATAATACTCTGGAGCTTTAGGCAGAAAAACGGGAACAGGTATGTTTTGAATGAGTCCTCTAGAAAAAGCCCACTCAAAAAGTTTTTTCAGGATGCAGTGCTGAGAGTGCCAATATCTGGTTACAACATCGCCTTTTCTATAGAGGAAAGCATTGCAGTCATTTTCTGTTATTGAAGAAATTTCTGTAGTTTCTCCCATAAAATTGGCAAATAATCTCAAGGTGTATGTTTTACTCTCATCCTTACGACCAATAGACCTACGAAAGTTGATAAATGATTCAACGGCTTCTTTTATATTCATATAAATTCCTCCCAGTTAATATTTGATACGTCTCTCAGTGAATTAAGATCAACCTTTGCATATACTCTTGTTGCTTCCATACTTTTGTGACCCAGTAAATCACCGACATCCTTTAAGGTTTGTCCTTCGTTTATCAAGAAAGTTGCATGGCTATGACGTAAGCTATGAGGTCCTTTATGCTTGATATTTATTCCACTGTATTTCAAATACCTGTATACAACGGAAGCTATGGCATTACAAGAGATAGGTCGTATTGGTGCAGGGGCACAAAAGAACAGACTATCACTATCAACTTCATTAGGTCTGTCATTTTTCAAGTAGTCAATGATCGCCTCTCCCACATTATGAAGAAGTGGCAATATTTGTGGACGGCAATTCTTAGCACGCTTAATATAAATTTGCTCTTTACGCCAATCAATGTCGCTTAACTTCAGATTAGCGACCTCACTACATCGTAAACCATACATTGCAAGCAACATAAAAATAGCATAGTCGCGCGATGCGGATTTACCAGTTTGTTCTTTGACTGTTTGTAACAGTTTTTGAACTTTATCCCACGGCAAGAAAGAAGGGAGATTTTCTTCACTATATACTTTGGGAGTGATTAACGCCTTATCTAGGTCGGCAATACACCACCCCTTTTCGACTGCATAACGAAGATATACACGAATACAACACAGGTACTCTTTCAGCGTGTTACGTTGAACCTGGTTAATTGTGTAGTATTCAATGTATTTATCTATATCTTCCAATGTTAAAGGGTGTTCCTGATTTTCCTTTTCTATTATCTTGTAAAAGTAGGTGAGTATATATCTCCTTCCCTTAATATAGGCATGAGAATATCTCCTGTATGCCAAGTGATTAAGGTATTCATTTATGCGTATATCTGATATTGAAGGAGAACCTGATTCTGGTAGCATATGTAGCTCTTTAAGCCACATATTTGCAAAATAGATGAAGAAACTGTAATTAGACTTGGTGCCTTTCTTCTTGTGAGAACCTTTGTCTTCCAGGTTTTGCCATTTTTTCGCTGCATTTGAGATTTCCTCATTGGTGACAATACGGAAGGTCTTTAAATCAAGATACTCTATTAGATGAAGTTGATACTGTGCATAAAGCTGAAGTGTCTGTCTTTTAAAACCTTTTGATTTGCAATCCATCAAGAAAGACATTCTCTCTTTATAAAAGGGAGCGGCAATCAGTCTGACTCTGTGCCATTTGCGCTCGGCGAGATAATTGACGATGTCGTCTTGGTAACGAGAATCTAAAAGACCTACGTATAGTAAGAAATCAACAGCCATCTCAATGAATTTGATTCTTGAGGAAGGGCAATCATGACGTTTCCGAGAATGATAATGATCAGGAATGGGTGAAGACCATTGACGTGCAGCTTCAACGACATCATCAAGTGACACAATTCTCTTTTCGCCATCATGAAGATTGAAATATTGGATAAACTTGAGCGAATACCCAGCCCACCCCATTAGTGTTAGCCGGGACAATCCTTCCTTACTTTTCATAGTTAAAAAGGATTCTCGCTCCTTTAATAATGGTGCAGCCAAATGTTTTTTAAGGAATGGCTTGCGGATAATTATTTGTTCTAACATGCTCGTAAAAATTATATGAGTAGTACTATATAATATAACGAGCAGCAATAATTATGTTGTGCAAAAATTAATAAGAACCTAAAACATAAGTAAATATGAAAGAAACTGACATAAATAAATGGACAACATTAATGATTGAGAAGATCAACACTTTGCAGAACGACTGGAAGAAGCCTTGGTTCACTGAAGGTTCCCTGACATGGCCTAAGAACCTGTCAGGGCGTGAGTATAACGGCATGAATGCCCTGATGCTCATGATGCACTGTGAGAAGCAGGGATATAAGTTGCCTGTGTTCTGCACCTTCGACAGAGTGGCCGGTCTGAACTTCAATAAGGACAAGCAAGGGAAAAGACAGCAGGTTAAGGACAACAACGGCGAAGCTCTGCCTCAGGTGACAATCCTCAAAGGCGAAAAGAGTTTCCCGGTTTTCATCACGACTTTCACCGTTGTGAACAAGGAGACAAGAGAGAAAATCAAATACGATGACTACCGCCTGATGTCCGAGGAGCGACGCAAGGAGTATAACGTATATCCTAAATTGCAGGTTTACAATGTGTTTAATGTGGCGCAGACCAACTTGCAGGAGGCTCGTCCGGAACTCTATAAGAAGCTGGAGGCAGCTGCAGGAGTGAACCGACCTTTGAATCAGGGTGATGACTTCTCTTTCCCTGCCATGGATAAGATGATAAAGGAAAACGGATGGATCTGTCCTATCAAGCCTGTCTATGGTGACAATGCCTACTACAGCATTTCGAAGAATGAGATTGTCATTCCTGAGAAACGCCAGTTCAAGGATGGAGAGTCCTTCTACACCAATCTCGGACATGAGATGGCTCACTCTACGGGGGCAGAGAACCATTTGGGCAGATTGAAGCCTGCATCTTTCGGAAGCGCAGAATATGCCCGTGAGGAACTTGTTGCTGAACTGAGTGCCGCTCTGGTGGCCCAGCGTTTCGGTATGACCAAGCACTTGAAGGAAGACAGTGCCAGTTATCTGAAAAACTGGTTGGACAGTTTGAAAGAATCGCCTGAGTTCATCAAGACTACGCTTACCGATGTGAAGAAGGCTTCTCACATGATCAACCAGCATATCGATGCCATGCAGCTGAAAATAGACCAGGAGCAAAGTCAAGAGACAGAGCAGAAGCAGGAGAAAGCTCCAACGATGTATTACGCATCAGTGGCGTATCTCCAGACTACCGATGCTACAGACCGTCTCGACAAGTTCAAAAATGACGGCAACTACGATGCACTCCTTACTGAGGCTAAGGAATACGACCAGGGTGATGACCCTGATTTGTCTAAAATCAATCTCTCACCGACAAAATACCGTGGTGATGACCTTCTTATAGAGGATGAGCATTATGCTGTAGTATATAATCCGACTGTTGGAGGTACATACGATGTGATGCGCAAGGTAAGCGCAGAGGAAATCAAGGACAATATCATCCGCTACGGTCTCCCAGAGGATGCAACTGATGACGTGCAGGAAGTTGCCAAGCAAATGGAAAAAGAAGAGGTTGTTGCTCAGGAAGAAGAGCAGCACTACCATCGAGGACGATAATATACTCCATTAAATTATAGGTGACACAAGCACCACACATTCTCTTTTCGGGTAGTAGGTAAATACTAATCGGGGGCTTTACCTACTACCCGATTTGTTAATAACTTAATCCACTTAAAAAAATACGGCTATTTTATAATATAGCCTTTTTTGCTCAATCTTCTGTAAATAGACCCGTTTTGGGCATTTTTAATGAAATTGGGCACAGCTTTTTTGAGATAATTCATCACAAGAGTTGCTTTTTCGTGAGAATTAATATTTTGTTTGTTCAGTATAGTTAATTCCTTTTCTAAAGGTTTACTCTTGGTACTATCAAGCATACGCAAAGAAATTATGATTTGACTTACTAATGTATTAACGTTTGCGACACCTACAAAAATTCGATTGTCAGGTTGTTGATCGCCTAATAAATGTACATTATAAGCCATTGATGCAAAAAACTGGGCATATTTCGCATCAATTCCACCATGTGCGAAACCAAATATTTTCTCTGTCTCTTCGTTTATTTTATGATTTCTCCTTTTCTGTTCGGATTTAACTAATAACTTAATTTCATTTATAGTTTTTTCTTCATCGATATAATTTAATCTACAATAAGTTCTTATATGTCTTTCTAAATAAGGGCTCCATGGTTCTACGTTATATCCCCAATGAAATAGCAGTCGATGATAATTTGGTGTTGCAATCTTGAAGTTCGGATATTTACGTTCTAAATATCGATGGAACATGGTATTATCTATCATATCAGAACTTATAAATTTAGTCCAACTTTTGTTTGAACGTGTATCTTTACTTCTGCTGAATAGCTTAATATTGTATTCAAATCCGAAAACGTCCATCATATCTTCACAGTGCGCAATAAATGAGCTGTGTGCCATTGTTGAAATGGCACACGCAAAAATCAGAAATGCGAAGATTATTCTTTTCATCAAATTCGTTTAAAAAATATTCTTTATATAAGACCACGTAGATTCCCACCAAGACGTTTCGCCTCCGGAATTGTTATCTACATTTTTATCTTTAATGATATCATCTTCTTTTTTCGCATCATCATTTGACGAGAACCAACTACTTATAGAAGACCATATCTTACTCCACCAAGAAGGATCATCATTAATGTCTTCTGGTTTCTTATCAGCTTTTTCAATATACAGATATTCATTCTTAGCATTAGAATTTGCAAACGAATACCTCTTGGCATCATATATCATATATGGTGTAAACGTATTTAGATCATCATCATATTTATATACTACCTGCAGATTATTTGCAAATACTAATCTCAGATAATAACCTTTTTGAAGGTCTGAATGATGAACTTTATACTTAAGTGTGTCGCCATAAAACTCTACCGTTAAATCCTCAGAACTCTTACTAAATTCCTTGTTCATTTCACTAATTTTACTAAAAGAAAGTTCTGTTCCAGATTCTGGCAGAGCATGATCTTCACAAAAATCAATGATATCATCAATATCGCTTTCAGTCAGAGTAAATTCACTTTGCCTTGGCCATGATTCATCTTTGATCTTTGCTAAATCAAGATTTGCTTTTAATTTATATGTACCATCACTTAATGTCTCTACATACAAGAATTTGAGGTTTTTATTTGCTTTAAAACAATCAATATCGTTAATTTCCTCTTCTGTTATAGAGTTGCAATCAGTAGCTTTTAATTGATGAATAATAACCTCTTTATTATCATGTTCTTCCAAATACATGTATACGTCATTTGATGAAAAAAGAGTTTTATTAGACAACAGCAAATGGAAATCATCATTAAATTTCTTTCCAATCCAAAATGTGTACCATGTCCTTTTATAGCAATCTATGAAATCCAAATTCCGATTAATTTGCTCCCAAGGGTTTGATTGAGAATAAATCAAATAAGTCAAGAAGGAATCAAAACTAACGGAAGTCGTATTCTTAAATGTTTCAAGTATAGCTCGATAAACAGGAGGAAATGATTTTGCATATGGCAAAAGATTTGCTGCTGCCATGAACAAAACATCTCTATCTGATGCTTGCGGATCATCTATACCTGCTCTTATTAATTGAAAACCTTTTTCTGCTTCTCTTAATTCGTAAATGTAAACCATTGCACATTGAAGAACAGCAGCACTATTACTTGGTAAATTTTTTATTGCAACAGAAACTAGTTCTTCTTTTTCGCCAGCAGAAAGAGTCTTGTCATATGTTAACATAGCCAATGCAATACAGCCACTTCTTTCATCATATCGAAGAATTGGTGTCCTTTTATACATCTGAAGATATATTGAGAATTGCATTTTTGCATTTGAATAATCGCCCTTATCTAAATATGCCATACCTAAATGATAGTAATATTCAGGTATTTGCTTATATACTTCATAATTATCTTGCAAAAGTCTTAATCTTCTAGAGGCATCAGCAATTGTAATATAGTCATTGAATATATTTGCTGTTGCTTCGGTTAAACGGTCGCTCTCGTTTAAATGGTATTTGTTATATAAATCAAAGACAATATAATACTCCCCGATTTTCAGACAGACACAATTATGGCGGTATGACGAGAAAT
>ERZ1673734.33-NODE-33-length-140838-cov-39.597835_pt1 | contig 140838 bp, 104 predicted proteins | sample MGYA00580199_ERZ1673734 | MGnify/ENA primary metagenome ERZ1673734 (study PRJEB41218, sample SAMN15661742) | gut metagenome | host: Homo sapiens | place: Canada: London | collected 2015-08-20/2019-03-30 | study: EMG produced TPA metagenomics assembly of...
GCTATGTGATTATTGGGCTTTCAGCCCGCATTAATTGAGTTTTGACACACCCTCCACGCTGCCAACCCAGGGGGTGTAGCTGTCTCCGCTCGGCTTTGCCGCTTGCCAGAGTAAGAACTGCACCAACAAAACAAAAGGCACCTATTGCTCGGTTGGTGCACTTATTGCTCGGTTGGTGCACTTATTGCTCGGTTGGTGCACTTGAGACAAGTGCACCCCCTTGAAGGCGCACCATAACTTCTGTGCAGATCTGTGAAATCTGTGGGAGGACAGATATTCCCACTGAACGCACGGAACGCACAGAACCTCTTGCTGAAAAAGGACTCCCACAGATGGCACAGATGGCACAGATGTAGGGAGGACACCCAATAAAACATTGAAAAGAATATGATAATATTAGTGATTTCGATAATTGCGCTCGGCATAATCGCAGCGCTGATCGCCAAGCTGAGTAAGCACGACGGCGAAGAGAAGATAACCGTGGTGGAGACCTGCGCCACATGCAACGGCACGAACGACAAATGCGAGCAGGACTGCATGATGGAAGCCGCCACGAAGGACATCGTCTACTACGACGACGAGGAGCTCGACGTGTTCAAAGGACGCCCGTCAGACAGCTACACCGACGAGGAAGTGGAGCAGTTCAGCGAGGTGCTCTACACCATGCGACACGAGGAGATAGCCGACTGGTGCCGCAGTCTGACGCTGCGCGGAATCAGTCTGCCCGACCAGATAAAGGACGAAACATTCATGCTTATGGAGGGCTAAGGCAATAAAACGCCACAAACAGAGTTATTTATACGTGAAACTATTTAAGACAAGACATATTATCCCTATCCTTCTCGCAGCTGTATTGGTGGTTGCGACAGGATGTTCTACGCAGAAAAACACCGCGCGCACACGCTGGTGGCATTCGTTCAAGGCCCGTTATAACACCTATTATAACGGCTCATTAGCGTATATCGACGCCTCTCTGGAGAAAGAGGAGGGCAACAAAGACAACTTCACCGAGATTATTCCGCTCTACACCGTGAGCAACAAGAGTAGCCGAGAGATAGGCAAGTCGAACTACGACCGCGCCATCGAGAAGTGTCAGAAGACCATCAAACTGCACAGCATAAAGCGCCGACCACAGTGGACGAAGCAGCGCAAGAAGACGGCGAAGGACCTGGAGTGGCTCTCGCGCCGCGAGTACAACCCGTTCCTCTGGAAGGCATGGATGCTCATGGGTCGTTCGCAGTTCTACAAGGGTGCGTTCGACGAGGCGGCGGCTACGTTCAACTACATGGGACGTCTCTACCAGACGCAGCCCGCCATCTACGCCAAGTCGAGAGCGTGGCTCGCCAAGTGCTACATCGAGGAGGGATGGCTCTACGACGCCGAGGACGTGATACGCAACATGCAGCGCGACTCTATTCACTGGTCGGCGCGCAAGGAGTGGGACTACACCTACGCCGACTACTACGTGCACACGGGCGAATACGAGAAAGCTATCCCCCACCTGCGCAACGTGATAAAGCACGAGATGCGACGCAAGCAGCGCGCACGCGAGTGGTTCCTCATGGGACAGATACAAGCGGCACTGGGCAACAACGTGGAGGCTACGAAGGCGTTCAAGCACGTGGTGAAGCTCAACCCGCCGTACGAACTGGAGTTCAACGCACGCATCGCCATGACGGAGGTGATGTCTGCCGGTCAGTCGAAGAAGATGATAGGCAGACTGAAGCGCATGGCACGCTCGGACAAGAACAAGGACTATCTCGACCAGGTATACTACGCCATCGGCAACATCTACCTGGCGCAGAACGACTCCACGCAAGCTATCATCGCCTACGAGCGCGGAGCGGCTAAGGCTACACGCTCGGGCATAGAGAAGGGCGTGCTGCTGCTGAAGTTGGGCGACATCTATTGGGACAAGGAGCGCTACAACGACGCGCAGCGCTGCTACGGTCAGGCTATCGGTATGCTCGATAAGGAGCGCAAGGACTACGAAGAGCTGTCTAACCGCTCGAAGATTCTGGACGACCTCGTGCCATACACCGACGCCATACACCTGCAGGACTCGCTGCAATCGCTCGCCAAGATGAGCGAGAGCGAACGCAACGCAGCCATCGACCGCACCATCGAGGCACTGAAGAAGAAGGAGAAGGAGGAACGCCGACTGCAGGCTGAGCAGAACGCACAAAACCAGCAGAACGGCGGCAACGATATGGCGCAAAACAACCAGTTCGGCAACAACACGACGATGCAGATCCAGCAGAACCAGCGCAACGCACAGTGGTACTTCTACAACCAGATGGCGGTGAGCCAGGGTAAGGCGGCGTTCCAGAAGCAATGGGGCAAGCGCGAGAACGTAGACAACTGGCAGCGTGTGAACAAGACGGTTGTGGCGTTCCAGAGCGACGAGCCCGAACTGACCGAAGAGCAGCAGGACTCGATAGCGCAGGCTGAAGCCGCAGCCGACTCGCTGGCACTCGTGGCAGATAGTGCGCAGAACGATCCGCACAAGCGCGAGTATTATCTGGCGCAGATTCCGTTCACTGAGGAGCAGATGGCTGAGAGCAACGCTGTCATCGCCGACGGACTATACAACTCGGGCGTAATCTTCAAGGACAAGCTCGACAACCTGCCGCTTAGCGAGAAGCAGTTGATGCGACTCATCGGCGGCTATCCGAACTTTGAAAAGATGGCGGAGGCTTACTATCACCTCTACCTGCTATATATGCGCAAGGGCGAGAAGCAGACCGCCGACTCGTACGTGGCACGACTGAAGAAGGAGTATCCCGAGAGCGAATGGACAACGCTGCTCACCGACCCATACTTCGTGGAGAACGCTCGCCTCGGCGTGCATCTCGAAGACTCGCTCTACGCTTCTACCTACGACGCGTTCAAGGCGGCTCGCTACAAGGAGGTGAGCGCCAATGTCGCCGTCTCCGAACATCGATTCCCGTTGGGAGCCAACCGCGACAAGTTCCTCTTCATCGGCGGACTGGGCAAGCTGAACGACGGCGACTATGAGGGTTGCATCGAAGACCTGAACACGGTGGTGAAGAAGTATCCGCAAAGCCCCGTGGCAGAGATGGCAGGCATGATTGTGAAGGGCGTGAACGAGGGCAGACGTCTGCAAGGCGGCAAGTTCGACCTCGAGAACATTTGGGAACGCCGTTCGCAGGTGCTCAACGAGGACGACTCGACGGCTGTGCGCGAGTTCTCTAACGACCGCAACGCCGCGTTCATATATATGATAGCTTACAAGCCCGACTCGATAGACGCCAACCGAATGTTGTTCGAGCTGGCACGCTACAACTTCACGTCGTACATGGTGCGCAACTTCGACATAGAGATTGAGCAGGTAGACGGTCTGAACCGTATGCTCGTGAAGGGATTCCGCAACTACGACGAGGCGCTGCAGTACGCCCGCCAGTTGCAGAAGCAGAAGCTGCTGATGAAGCTCGTGGGCAAGAGCCGACAGATCGTTATCAGCGACGTCAATCTGTCTATGCTCGGCAAGCAGTTCAGCTACGCCGACTACGCCAAGTTCTACGAGAAGAACTTCGCTCCGCTGAAGATAGCTTCGGAGGATCTGCTGGAGATACCAGAGGTGACCGTGACCGAGCCTGACGAAAGCGAGACGAAGAAGCCGCAGGACGACTTCGACGAGGAGCAGAACAGCAACCAGAACTCTACGAACACCTTCTTCGAGGAGGAGCCGCAGCCGGCAGAGAAGCAGACTACGGAGAGCGGCGTCGTGAACATTGAGGACGAACAGCCGACGGAGTCGACTACCGAAACCGTAATTGAGGAAGAACCAACAACGACTGTTATTAAGGAAGAACCCACAACGACTGTTGTTGAGGAGGAACCTGCAACAACGGTTATTGAGGAGCCGAAGCCTGTCGTTAAAGAAGAGCCGAAGCCAGTGGTTAAAGAAGAGCCGAAACCCGTGGTGAAGGAGCAACCGAAACCAGTGGTGAAGGAAGAACCGAAGCCAGTGGTGAAGGAAGAACCGAAGCAGCTGGAGGACGAGTTCTACTTCGGCGAGGACCCGCAGCCTCAGCAGAGCACATCGAAGAAGCAGGGCAGCAAGACCCAGAAAGACAACTTCGACGACGACGAGTATTACGACCTCGACGGTTTTTAACTAAAAAAGAAAGAGCATTATGAGCAACGGATATTTACTATGGGTTGACGACGAGATAGAACTCTTGCGCGCCCATATCATCTTCCTGCAGAACAAAGGATACGAGGTGGTGACCGTGAGCAACGGTACCGACGCCATCGAAGAATGTAAGCAGCACAAGTTCGACCTGGTGCTGCTCGACGAGATGATGCCCGGTATAAGCGGACTCGAAACGCTGCAGCAGATAAAGGAGCTCTCGCCTGCCACGCCTATCGTGATGGTGACGAAAAGCGAGGAGGAAAACATCATGGACCAAGCTATCGGCTCGAAGATTGCCGACTACCTGATAAAGCCAGTGAACCCGAACCAGATTCTGCTGACGCTGAAGAAGAACATTCACCGCAAGCAGATTGTGTCGGAAGTGACGCAGACGGGCTATCAGCAGAACTTCCAGGACATCTCGATGCAGATAATGAACTGCGAGACGATAGACGACTGGAAGGATGTGTATCGAAGGTTGGTGCATTGGGAGCTGGAGCTGAGCTCTACGGACAGCAACATGACCGAGATGCTGCAGATGCAGAAGGAGGAGGCGAACAACGGTTTCGCCAAGTTCATAAAGAAGCACTACATGTCGTGGGTGGCGCCGGGCGTTACGGAGCGTCCGCTGATGAGCCCCGACATAATAAAGCGCAAGGTGTTCCCCGCAATAAGCGAGGGCGAGAAGGTGTTCCTCATCGTGATAGACAACTTCCGCTACGACCAGTGGCGCGTGCTCTCGAAGGAGATAGGCAACATGTTCGACATTGAGGAGGACATGTACACCAGCATCCTGCCGACGGCTACGCAGTACGCCCGCAACGCCATCTTCTCGGGTCTGATGCCCGAGCAGATTGAGAAAATGTTCCCCGAACTGTGGGTGGACGAGGACGAGGACGGGGGCAAGAACCTCAACGAGGAGCCGCTCATACGCACGCAGATAGAGCGCTACCGCCGCCACGACTCGTTCTCTTACCATAAGATAAACGACTCGACGGGCGCCGACAAGCTGCTGGCGCGCCTCAACGAACTGACGAAGAACGACCTGAACGTGATTGTCGTGAACTTCATCGACATGCTGTCGCACGCAAGAACCGAGTCGAAGATGGTGCGCGAGCTTGCCAACAACGAGTCGGCATACCGTTCGATAACGCTCTCGTGGTTCCGCCATTCGGTTATGGCAGACTTGCTCAACGCGCTCTCGCAGATCGACTGCAAGATTATCATCACCACCGACCACGGCAGTATACGTGCGTCGAAGCCGGTGAAGATAGTAGGCGACCGCAACACCAACACTAATCTGCGCTACAAGCTGGGCAAGAACCTCAGCTGCCAGTCGAAGGAAGTGTTCGTGATAAAGAACCCGCACGAGGCGCAGTTGCCTGCGCCGAACATCAGTACGTCGTACATGTTCGCCACCGGCAGCACGTTCTTCACCTACCCCAACAACTACAACTACTACGTGTCGTACTACAAGGACACGTTCCAGCACGGCGGCATTTCGCTCGAAGAGATGCTCATACCGCTGATAACATTAAAAGGAAGAAAATAGAAAACCGGCTGCCAACAGCCGATTACATAAAAAGAAAAACTATGGAAATAAGAATCAACTCTCTGGCAGACATCAACGAGGCTGCCAAGACATTTGTCGAGAACATGGGCGACGGCAAGGTGTTCGCCTTCTACGGCAAGATGGGTGCAGGCAAGACTACGTTCGTGAAGGCTGTCTGCGAGTGTCTGGGCGTGGAGGATGTAATCACATCTCCGACGTTCGCCATCGTGAACGAGTATACTTCCGCCACAACCGGCGACGCGATATACCACTTCGACTTCTACCGCATAAAGAAGCTCGAAGAGGTATACGACATGGGCTACGAGGACTACTTCTACGGCGGTTCGCTGTGCTTCCTGGAGTGGCCCGAGCTGATTGAGGACCTGCTGCCGGAGGACGCAACGAAGGTTACTATCGAAGAGACCGAGAACGGTGCACGCGTAGTGAAGTTCTAAACTACTTGAATGCGACGCGGTAGGTGCAGCCGTTCTTCCAGTTGCTGCATCCGTAAGCTGTCTTACCTTTAATGATAGTGCCCTTGCCGCAAACGGGACAAGTGGTGCCGATAATGCTGTCGTCTGCCGACGGCTCGCTTGTTGCGGGCTGCGGTGAGGCGGCAGCATTTTTTGTTGATGCAGTCGACGACGTTGCAGCAGACTTTGCTACAGCTTTCTTCGGCGCAGCAGTCTTTTTCTTTTTCGCCTTCTTCAGATCCTCGTCGGTAGTGATGGTAACACGGCGGTTGCTGTTGTCGCGCAGCACGTCGTAGACAATCTCCGTAACCTGCTGCTTCAGCTCGTTGATAAAGTCGGCAGCCTCGTACTTCTTGTGTTCTATGTCGCGCAGTTTCTTCTCCCAGATGCCCGTCAGCTCGCAACTCTTTAGCAACTCTTCGTGAATGATGTCGATAAGCTCTATGCCCGTAGCCGTAGCGATGAGGTTCTTGCGCTCGCGGCGAATGTAGTGGCGCTTGAAGAGCGTCTCGATGATGCCGGCACGCGAAGACGGACGACCGATGCCGTTCTCCTTCAGCGCAGCACGCAGCGTCTCGTCGTCGACAAACTTGCCGGCGGTCTCCATGGCACGCAGCAGCGTCGCCTCGGTGTAATACTTAGGCGGCGTGGTCCACTTCTCGGTGAGCGTAGGCGTGTGCGGTCCGCTCTCGCCCTTTACGAATGTGGGCAGAGTGCGCTCCTCGTCGCGTTTGTCATCGTCTTCGGACGATGACGGTTGTGGGTTGTTGGGTTGAGGTGTTGAGGTTTGCTGCTGGGCGTATATAGTGCGCCATCCTGGCTCCAGTATCTCTTTGCCGCTCACCTTAAACTCCACATCCTCCACCTTTCCGAGCACGGTAGTGGTAGAGAACTTGCAGTCGGGATAGAACACGGCGATGAAGCGGCGCGCAATGAGGTCGTAGACGTTGCGCTCCATGTCGCTGAGCGCCGACGCAGGCACACCGGTAGGAATGATGGCGTGGTGGTCGGTGACCTTCGACGTGTCGAAAACACGCTTCGACTTGGGCAGTTTCTTGCCGGCAAGCGGCTGTATGTACTGCTCGTAGCCGCGCATACCGGTGAGTATGCCGGCACACTTCGGGTAGATGTCGTCGCTAAGAAACTGCGTGTCGACACGCGGATAGGTAGTGAGCTTGCGTTCGTAGAGCGACTGTATGAGGTTGAGCGTCATCTCGGCGCTGTAAGAGAACTTGCGGTTGCACTCCACCTGCAGCGATGTGAGGTCGAAGAGACGCGGAGGCGCCTCGTTGCCGTTCTTCTTCGAGACGTTCGTCACCTCGAACGGCTTATCGGCGATGGTGGCGAATGCCTGCTCGCCTTCCTCCTTCGTGGTGAACTTGCCCTTTGTGGCTGTGAAGAGCGTGTCGCGATAGATAGTGGAGAGCACCCAATAGGGTTCAGGCTCAAACGAGTCGATCTCCTTCTGGCGGTTGACGATAAGCGCGAGTGTAGGCGTCTGTACACGACCGATGCTGAGCACCTGGCGGTTCTGTCCGTACTTTAGAGTGTAAAGACGCGTGGCGTTCATGCCCAAGAGCCAGTCGCCGATGGCACGGCTCAGTCCGGCAACGTACAGCGGCTGATACTCGCTCTGGTCTTTCAGCGAGTTGAAGCCCTCGCGGATAGCCTCGTCGGTCATCGACGATATCCAAAGACGCTTGACGGGGCACTTAGCCTGAGCCTTCTGCATCACCCAACGCTGTATCAGCTCACCCTCCTGACCGGCGTCACCGCAGTTGACGATGCAGTCGGCAGCCTGCATGAGACGCTCGATGACGCTGAACTGGCGCTTGATGCCGTCGTCGTCGATGAGCTTGATGCCGAAGCGCGGCGGAATCATCGGCAACGCCGAGAGACTCCAGTGCTTCCAGTTCTCGGTGTAGTCGTTGGGCTCTTTCAGCGTGCAGAGATGTCCGAAGGTCCACGTCACTTGAAAGCCATTACCCTCCATGTATCCGTTGTGAGAGGTGGTGGCACCCAATATGCGGGCTATATCCTTGGCTACGCTTGGTTTCTCGGCTATGCAGACTATCATTTGTTCTTCTAAGTTTAAAAATTTAAATTCGGAGTGCAAAGGTACTTAAAAATATTGAGATAGGTGTTTTATGCTTTTCTTTTAGAGAAATTAACTTTTTATTTCTGTTTTACACCCTTAATCTGAATTATTTGGCTTACCTTTGCATTACGTGTTAAAGCAAAAGCACAAACTACAAAAAAGCGAACTACGACTGAACGTAGAATACATAGAGAGTATTCGAGAAATAAGTAAATAAATAAGTAAAGAACAACATTAGTATAACCCCCCAAAACAGAATATAAACATGAGCAATAGTATTCATCGTCCGCATGAAAACAATCTCTTGAAAGTATCGGTACTGCTGGGTGACATCGTCATCCTCAACCTGCTTTACTGGTTGTTCTGCAGTTTCATACCATTAGAATATTTCGTACAGATAATGCGCCACACAATGGTGGCTGGCAGCATCATATACTTCGCTTGCACCATGAACAACGGTGTCATACTGCACCACCGCAAAGTAAACAACCACCAGATAGTAATGCGCGTAATGCGCAACGTGTTCGTCTACTCGCTCTGCTGCTTCCTGCTGTTCTCGCTGGGCAAGTTCCCGCATCTGTCGCTGCTGCGAATGGGCACCTACTGGATTGCCTCGTTCGTGTGCATATCCATCTACCGCATCATCGTGAGAAAGATGCTGGTGGCATGGCGCCGCAAGCCGGCTAACAAGCGCAACGTGGTGTTCGTGGGCAGCAACAACAACGCACGAGTGATGTACGAGGAGATGACAGAGAACGACGCCTTAGGCTACAACGTGCTGGGCTACTTCGACCATCAGCCCAACGAGATGTTCAAAGACAAATGTCTGTATCTGGGCACGCCACAAGACTTGCCGAAAGTGCTGAAGAAACAAAATGACATACACGAGCTATACTGCTGTCTGTCGTCAAGATTCAGCGATGAGATTCTGGAAGTGATACGCTACTGCGAGCATAACATGATTCACTTCTACTCGATGCCGAACGTGAGCAACTACCTGCACCACCGCATGCACCTGAACCTGATGGGCGACGTGCCCTACCTCAGCCTCTACAACGAGCCGCTGAGCCAAATGGAGAACCGACTGGTTAAGCGCCTGTTCGACATCCTCGTCTCACTGACGTTCCTCTGCACGCTCTTCCCCATCATATTAGTTATAGTGACGGCAATCACGAAGATAACCATGCCTGGTCCGATCTTCTTCAGACAGAAGCGCACCGGACTCAACGGCAACGAGTTCTACTGTCTTAAGTTCCGCAGCATGAAGGTGAACAAGGACGCCGACACGCTGCAGGCTACGAAGAACGACCCGAGAAAGACGAAGTGGGGCAACATAATGCGCAAGACGAACATCGACGAGCTGCCACAGTTCATCAACGTGCTGCTCGGACAGATGAGCATCGTAGGTCCGAGACCGCACATGGTGAAGCACACAGACGACTACTCGAAGCTGATAGACAACTACATGGTGCGCCACTACATAAAACCCGGCATCACGGGATGGAGTCAGGTGACGGGATTCCGCGGCGAGACCAAGCAACTCTCGCAGATGGAAGGACGCGTAGAGGGCGACATCTGGTATCTGGAGCACTGGAGCATCTGGCTCGACATATATATAATGTATAAGACCGTAGCCAACGTGATAGTAGGCGACAAGCAGGCTTTTTAACACATTGACATACAGAAGGCGTACCCATTGAGGGTGCGCCTTTTTTTGTGCAGCGTAACGAAATTGTAACACGTTAGTAGTATGTGTGAATACAATTATATATAACTTTGCAACCAGAACAAAGATATAGCAGTTATGAAACAGAATCAAAGAATTCTTGTGGTGGACGACGAGCAGGACTTGCTCGAAATCCTTAAGTTCAATCTCGAAACGGAAGGCTACGAGGTGCAGACAGCTACGTCGGCTGAAGAGGCGCAGACGCTCGACATAGCATCGTTCGACCTGCTGCTGCTCGACGTGATGATGGGCGGCATGTCGGGATTTGCCTTGGCTCGCTTGCTGAAAGCCAACCCGAAGACAGCCAGTGTGCCTATCATCTTCCTCACCGCACGCGACACGGAGAACGACACCGTGACCGGATTCAACCTCGGTGCGGACGACTATATATCGAAGCCTTTCTCGCTGCGAGAAGTGATGGTGCGTGTGCGTGCCGTGCTGCGCCGTACGGCGGTTGACAACGGCGAGGAGCAGCAGCACCTCATTACATATCAGGGCATCGTGATGAACCTCGACAAGAAGACCGTAACCATCGACGGCGAAGATATAGCATTCACGAAGACGGAGTTCGAACTGCTGCACCTGCTGCTCGACGAGCGAGGACGCGTGTTCTCTCGCCAGGAGCTTATCGACCGCGTGTGGCCGAAGGATGTGCTTGTGCTCGACCGCACGGTGGACGTGAACATCACACGTCTGCGCAAGAAGATAGGACGTTTTGCGAAGTGCATCGTCACACGCCTCGGTTTCGGCTACTACTTCGACGCTTAGGAGGATGGGGGTGGATCAAGACTCGTGAGTAGCACGCCCCGAAGGGGCAGAAGCACATAGCCCAGGGCAGCGCCCTGGGTTAAAAGACGCACACGACCCATACGCCCTGCAAGGGCAAAAGCCTAATTATTAAGCTGTTGCCCTTCTTGCTCTGGCAAGCGGCAAAGCCGAGTCCAGGGCGCATTGTTCAACATTTACATTCAATACCCAGGGCGCTGCCCTGGGCTATGTGATGTTGGGCTTTCAGCCCGCGTTAATTGAGTTTTGACACACCCCCATTTATTTCGTAGGTTTGACACACTCTCCACGCAGCCTTCTACATCGGGCGGCGTTCGCAATCTGATCGGACGGCGGACGCAATCTGATCGGGCGGCGGACGGAATCTGATCGGACGGCGTTCGCAATCCGATCGGGCGGCGGACGGAATCTGATCGGGCGGCGGACGGAGCACAAGACCAAAACCTGATAGTAAACATTCTATTCTGACTTCTTCAACGTTACTAATTATGAAAATATCTGTCGGCAAAAAACTATACTTCAGCATTCTCTCGGTGTTCCTTGTGTTCGCCGTGGCGTTCATCGTGTTCCAGCAGGACCGCGAGAAGCAGTTCAAGATTGACACGCTCAACCTAAAGCTGCAAGACTACAACTCGCGCATGGAGGAATATCTGCGACTCTTCCCCGACTTCTCGGAGGAGGCGCTCGACCGCTATGTGCATACCCACTACATACCGAACATACGCGTGACGCTGATACGCAACGACGGCAAGGTGCTCTACGACAGCAAGCTGAAGGACTACTCGAACATAGCCAACCACGCCACCCGACCGGAGATTGCGGCAGCACTGAAGCACGGCGCCGGTTCGACCGTCGACCGCAACAGCCAGACCGTACACGGCGACTTCTTCTACTCGGCAACCTACTTCCCCAGGCAGCAGCTCATCATACGTTCCGCACTGCCCTACACAAGCGACCTTGTACAGTCGCTGCAGGCAGACCAACACTATATATGGTTCGCCGTGGGCGCCATAATGCTGCTCACCGTCATACTCTACCGCTTCATCGAACGACTGAGCGACAACATCACGAAGCTGCGAACGTTCGCCTCAAGAGCCGACCACAACGAGTCGCTCGAAACCGAAGACCTCGCCGTGTTCCCCAACGACGAACTGGGCGAGATTGCCGAGCGTATCATCAAGATATACAAGCGTCTGCAGACCACACGCCGCGAGCAAGACGTGCTGAAACGACAACTGACACAGAACATTGCGCACGAATTGAAGACGCCGGTGGCAAGTATTCAGGGATACCTTGAAACGATACTCGAAAACCCGAATATCAACGACGCGACACGCGAGCAGTTCCTGCAGCGTAGCTACGCACAGAGCCAGCGTCTGACATCGCTGCTGCAGGACATCTCGACGCTGAACCGCATGGACGACGCACCGGAGATGATGAGCGAAGAGAACGTGAACATATCTGAGATTGTGTCGAACATACAGAAGGAGACGGCGCTGCAGCTGCAGAGGAAGGAGATGACGTTCTGCAACCACTTGCAGCCGAACATCGTGGTGCGCGGCAGCACGAGTCTGCTATACAGCGTGTTCCGTAACCTTACGGACAACGCCATAGCCTATGCCGGTGTGGGCACAACGATAACCATCAACGCCGAACTCAGCTCGAACAAAATGTTCGACGACCACCGCAAGTGGCACTTCACCTTCTCGGACAACGGCGTGGGCGTGGCGCCGGAGCACCTGCCGCGCATCTTCGAACGCTTCTACCGCGTAGACAAGGGCCGCTCAAGAAAGATGGGAGGCACCGGTCTCGGACTCGCCATCGTGAAGAACGCCGTTCTACTGCACGGCGGCACAATAAGCGTTCACAACAACGAGCAGGGCGGTTTGTGCTTCGAGTTCACACTCAGAGCCTGACAACGTAGCGGAGGTCTCCGGCCTCCGCTACGGTTTTGCAGCCGCTCTTTTGTATTAATCAACCTAAATAATCAAAATAACCCCGCAAACATGCGCTCATTTTGCTAAAAAGTCGTAACTTTGCAGACAACAAAATGTTTTTTCATCCAAAACAATATACAAGCAGTATGATTCTATTTTTCATGACTCCAAGCAAGAGCGTGATCGCTACAGCAGCTGATCACCAGCTCTCACAAGACGAGATCAATGAACTGTGTTGGCTTTACGGCGGTGCCACTCTCATCGAGGGTGAGACTGTCGAGGGCTTCTTTGTGGGTCCACGCCGCGAAATGATTACTCCATGGAGTACGAATGCCGTAGAGATAACTCAGAACATGAGTCTCCACGGCATTTCGCGTATTGAGGAGTACTTCCCCGTAAGCTCTAAAGATGCAGAGCACGACCCGATGTTGCAGCGCATGTACGAGGGTCTTAACCAGGACATCTTCACAGTGAACCACGAGCCGGAACCTATCAAGCGCGTGGAGAACATAGAAGAATACAACGAGCAGGAAGGTCTGGCGCTCTCAGCTGAGGAGATTGAGTATCTGCACAAGATTGAGAAGGAACATGGTCGCCCACTGACCGACTCAGAAATCTTCGGTTTCGCACAGATCAACTCTGAGCACTGCCGCCACAAGATATTCGGCGGTACGTTCATCATCGACGGCAAGGAGATGGAGTCGTCGCTGTTCGCTATGATCAAGCAGACAACAAAGGAGAACCCTAACAAGATTCTCTCTGCATACAAAGACAATGTGGCTTTCGCGCAGGGTCCGATTGTGGAGCAGTTCGCACCGCACGACCAGTCGACATCCGACTACTTCCAGGTGAAGGACATCGAGAGCGTCATCTCGCTGAAGGCAGAGACACATAACTTCCCGACTACCGTAGAGCCGTTCAACGGCGCAGCTACCGGCACCGGCGGCGAGATTCGCGACCGTATGGGTGGTGGCGTCGGCTCATGGCCTATCGCCGGAACAGCCGTATACATGACAGCTTACCCGCGTCTTAAGGATGACGATAACCTCACACGCGACTGGGAGGACATCATGCCCGTACGCAAGTGGCTGTATCAGACACCAGAGCAGATTCTCATCAAGGCATCTAACGGTGCGTCTGACTTCGGCAACAAGTTCGGACAGCCGCTCATCACCGGTTCGGTGCTCACCTTCGAGCATCAGGAAGGCGCCGAGAAGTACGCTTACGACAAGGTTATCATGCTCGCAGGCGGCGTAGGCTACGGCACAAAGCGCGACTGTCTGAAAAAGGAGCCGCAGAAGGGTAACAAGGTTGTCGTTGTAGGCGGCGACAACTACCGCATCGGCTTGGGCGGTGGCTCTGTATCTTCTGTTGATACCGGCCGCTACAGCAACGGCATCGAGCTGAACGCCGTGCAGCGTGCCAACCCGGAGATGCAGAAGCGTGCATACAACCTCGTTCGCGCTCTGTGCGAGGAGGATGTGAACCCTGTAGTTTCTATCCACGACCACGGTTCGGCAGGTCACCTCAACTGTCTCTCTGAGCTTGTTGAGGAGTGCGGCGGCGAAATAGATATGACTAAGCTGCCTATCGGCGACAAGACACTTTCGTCGAAGGAAATCATCGCCAACGAGAGTCAGGAGCGCATGGGCTTGCTCATCGACGAGAAGCACATCGACCACGTACGTCGCATCGCAGAGCGTGAGCGTGCTCCGCTGTACGTTGTAGGCGAGACAACCGGCGACGCTCACTTCTCGTTCAAGCAGGGCGACGGCGTGAAGCCTTTCGACCTCGACGTGGCTCAGATGTTCGGTCATTCGCCGAAGACTATCATGCGCGACGAGACCGTAGAGCGCCACTATCGCGACGCTGAATATACACACGAAGAGACTTCGGAGAACGGCAAGGACGACGTTCTCGACAAATACGTAAGCCGCGTGCTGCAGCTTGAGGCTGTGGCTTGCAAGGACTGGTTGACAAACAAGGTAGACCGCTCCGTAACTGGCAAAATTGCACGCCAGCAGTGCCAGGGCGAGATTCAGTTGCCGCTCTCAGACTGCGGCGTCGTAGCTCTCGACTACCGCGGCAAGAAGGGCATCGCTACAGCTCTCGGACACGCTCCGCAGGCTGGTCTGGCTTCGCCCGAGGCAGGCTCTGTGCTCTCTGTAGCAGAAGCGCTCACAAACATCGTTTGGGCACCGCTTGCAGACGGTCTGAACAGCCTCTCGCTCTCAGCCAACTGGATGTGGCCATGCCGCTCGCAGAAGGGCGAAGACGCTCGTCTGTACAGCGCCGTTAAGGCTCTCAGCGAGTTCTGCTTGGCTCTGAAGGTGAACGTGCCGACTGGTAAGGACTCGCTGTCGCTCAGCCAGCAGTATCCGAACGGCGAGAAGATCATCTCTCCGGGTACAGTAATCGTAAGCGCAGGCGGCGAGGTATCAGACATCCGCAAGGTTGTTTCGCCGGTACTCGTAAACGACAAGAACTCATCTCTCTACCATATCGACTTCTCGTTCGACGAGCAGCGTCTCGGCGGTAGCGCATTCGCACAGAGCCTCGGCTTCGTAGGCGACGACGTTCCTACCGTAAAGAACCCGGAGTACTTCGCCGACTGCTTCAACGCAGTTCAGGAGATGATAGAGAAGGGCTGGATCATGGCTGGTCACGATATCTCTGCAGGCGGTCTTATCACTACATTGCTCGAGATGTGCTTCGCTAACACAGAAGGCGGTATGCACGTAAACCTCCACAGTCTCGCCGGCAACGACATCATCAAGATGCTGCTTGCCGAGAACCCGGGCGTTGTCGTTCAGGTTTCAGACAAGTACAAGGAGGAGTTCAAGGAGTACATGGAGGAGAACGGCATCGGCTACGCAAAGATTGGCTACCCCACTCCGGCAGAACGCACAATCGTTATCAAGAAGGACGAGTACACACATACATTCGACATCGACACACTGCGCGACACATGGTACAAGACATCGTACCTGCTCGACCGCGACCAGAGCTTTAACGGCTGTGCAGCAAAGCGCCGCGACAACTACAAGAAGCAGCCGGTTGAGATGCAGTTCCACCCGTCGTTCAAGGGCTCGCTCGAGAGCTATGGCATCTCTGCCGACCGCCGCACAGCGTCGGGCATCAAGGCTGCCATCATCCGCGAGAAGGGTACTAACGGCGAACGCGAGATGGCTTACTCGCTCTACCTCGCTGGCTTCGACGTGAAGGACGTTATGATGACCGACCTTATCACCGGCCGCGAGACACTCGAGGACGTGAACATGATCGTCTTCTGCGGTGGCTTCTCTAACTCAGACGTTCTCGGTTCGGCTAAGGGCTGGGCAGGTGCATTCCTCTACAACCCGAAGGCTAAGGAGGCGCTCGACAAGTTCTACGCTCGCAAGGACACTCTCTCGCTCGGTATCTGCAACGGTTGCCAGCTCATGGTTGAGCTCAACCTCATCAACCCCGACCACGAGAAGCGCACACGAATGTTGCACAACGACTCGCACAAGTTCGAGAGCAACTTCCTCGGCGTCGAGATTCCACAGAACAACAGCGTGATGTTCTCATCGCTCAGCGGCGACAAGCTCGGCATCTGGGTGGCTCACGGCGAAGGCAAGTTCTCACTGCCTGAGTCGGAGGACAAGTACAACGTGGTAGCTCGCTACAACTACGCTGAGTATCCGGGCAACCCGAACGGTTCTGACTACAACGTAGCTGGTATATGCTCGGCTGACGGACGCCACTTGGCTATGATGCCTCACTTGGAGCGCGCCATCTTCCCGTGGCAGAACGCTTGGTACCCGGCAGACCGTCGTCAGGACGACGTTACTCCGTGGATTGAGGCGTTCGTAAACGCTCGCAAGTGGATTGAGAAGCAGTAAGGATACTCTTCAACTCTATAACGTTTCAACGTTTCGCTACGGCGGGACAAGTAAAAAACTCCCGCAGGATTCTCGAAATTCTGTGGGAGTTTGCTTTAAACGGCGTTACTTCAGAAAAGATAGGCGGCACTCAACAATAAAAACAAGCCAGCTTGGAATTGCAATTCTTATCTTTGCAATTCTTGTATTGTCTTCGATTTGCACTATCTTTGCACATGACATTTTAAACAATAATATGCAGAACTTTTACATATCAGCATTCCGCGTGTTCTTCAAGATAGGACTCTTCACGCTCGGCGGTGGCTACGCCATGATTCCGCAGATAGAGGCTGAGGTGGTAGACAAGCACAAGTGGATGACACGCGAGGAGTTTCTCGACCTTATAGCTGTGGCGCAGTCGTGCCCCGGCGCTTTGGCTGTGAACATGAGCGTGTTCATCGGCTACCGTCTGCGCAAACTTCGCGGTGCTGTCTGCACTACGCTCGGCGTTTCGCTGCCCTCGTTCCTCATAATCCTGCTCATCGCGATGTTCTTCCACAAGTTCCAGGACAACGCCGTGGTTGCATCAGCATTCAACGGCATTCGCCCGGCGGTGGTGGCTCTGATTGCTGCCCCCGTGTTCACACTGGCTAAGTCGGCACGCATCGGACTCACCAACTGCTGGATTCCCGTTGCAAGCGCATTGCTGATATGGCTCGTAGGCGTAAACCCGATCTACGTGCTCGTTGTAGCAGGAATGTGCGGGTATCTCTACGGACTTCTCATCAAACCTACAGAATAACATGATATTTCTCCAGCTATTTTTCACGTTCTTCCAGATCGGACTCTTCGGATTCGGTGGCGGCTACGGTATGCTGTCGCTGATACAGAACCAGACGGTGTACAACCATGCTTGGCTCACATCGGCTGAGTTCACAAACATCGTGGCGATAAGTCAGATGACGCCCGGTCCGATTGGCATCAACGCAGCCACATACTGCGGCTACACCGCCGTACACAACGCCGGCATGGGCGAATGGCTCTCGATATTGGGCAGCGCTACGGCAACGCTTGCGCTCGTTCTGCCGTCGTTCATACTGATGATTCTCATCTGCCGTGTGTTCATGAAGTATATGAATACGCCTACCGTGCAGAACGTGATGTCGGGTCTGCGCCCCGCCGTGGTGGGCCTCATCGCCGCAGCCGCACTTCTGCTGATGACGCCCGAGAACTTCTCGTCGCCGAAGATCAGTCCTTGGCACTTCTGGGTGAGCATCGCCATCTTCGCTGCCACATTCGTAGGCACAAAGTTCGTAAAAGTAAACCCTATAAGGATGATATGTTGGGCAGCGTTCGCGGGAGTAATGCTACTGTATTGAGAGTTAAGAATTGAGAATTGAGAGTTATGATTACCTTTTTTGTTTATTATTGCTGTTTGGTCCAACCTACTTTATAACTAAGATTGGGACTGTAAACTAAAAGCTTTAAGAACATCTTGTAGATAACAATACATATCATAACTCTCAATTCTCAACTCTCAACTATAAATTAATAAAAAACGTGATGGAGCGCTGTTTGCAGCGCTCCATCACGTTTTTTATTAATATTCCGCTTCATTCGCCAGGTGCCACGTTGTGAGATACGAAGCACGGGTGATGTCGGTCAGTTTCGGATAATTGATGGTCTGTGCCTCATCCGACGGGAAGTTGTAGTTGGGCTGTCCGCCAGTGTGATACCACACGATAGGCACCCCCTTCAAATGGAACGACTGCTGGTCGCTGCCGCCGACGGGGTTGTCCCAAGCACGATAGTCGGGGTCGAAGCAGAAGTTGTGCTTCGCCATATCCGCCTTGAGCCACTCGCCAATCTTCGGATGCGAAGCCGTGAAGAAGTACATCAGATAGCGACTGTCCGTGCCGCTTCCCACCATATCGAAGTTCAAGTAGCCCTTCACCTTCTGCATATCCTTGTAGGCATCAGTGAAGTAGCGCGAACCGAGCAGTCCAAACTCCTCACCGTCCCAGAATGCGAACACGATAGTGCGCTCCGGCGTTGCGCCACTCGCCACGAAAGCCTTCATAATCTGCAGCACGGCAGCCACACCCGACGCGTTGTCGTCGGCACCATTGTAAATCTTGTCGCCTTCGATGTCGTTGTACACGCCTTCATGGTCGAGATGCGCACCCACAACAACCATTTCGTCAGTCTTCTTGCCTGGCAGCACCGCGAGTACATTGCTCAGATACATAGTGCGGTGCACCTGCTTTTTTATCTCCGCAACAGAATCAGCCTCAACGAAGTAGCGTACGCCACGCTTCAGCTTCTGCACAGCGCAAGCCTCGAAAGGCTGTTCGTACGAGTCGCCGAGGAAAGGTTTCAAGCCAGCCTGTCGAATCTGTGAGATGATATACTGCTTTGCGATGCGCGAACCACGCTCGCCTGCACGGCGTCCCTCCAAGAGGTCGTCGGCGAGGAAATAGACATGCGCACGAGCCGCATCTTCGGTGATTGAACGCAAGCCTGCATCACACTGTGCAGCCAGCTGTTTCTCCACTTTCGCCGACTTCTTCTGTGCGGCTTCAATAGTAGTCGCGCCGCTAAGAACGATAGCAACCGACAACAATAGTTTATTAATCATATTCAAAGTATTATATCGTTAGTCAGTAATAAAGTTTAAACCAATGCAAAAGTAACGAAAAAACATAAGAATACCTCATCAAGAGTGGATAATTTATGGATTATTTGTTGTAACTTTGCACGTAAATAGGAAACATTATTTTAACATAATAACATACACAGAATTATGGCAAAGAAAGCTTTATTGATGATCCTCGACGGATGGGGCATCGGCAAACATGGCAAAGGTGACGTTATCTACAACACACCGACTCCGTATCTCGACTACCTTACAGCAGTGAGCGCACACTCACAGCTCCTCGCATGCGGCGAAGACGTAGGTCTGCCGGAGGGTCAGATGGGTAACTCTGAGGTTGGTCACTTGAATATCGGCGCTGGCCGTATCGTTTACCAGGACCTCGTTAAGATTAACCGTGCTTGCAAGGACGGCTCTATCCTCCAGAACAAGGAGATCGTTAAGGCTTACAGCTACGCTAAGGAGAACGGCAAGAAGCTCCACCTCATGGGCCTCACCTCTACCGGCGGCGTACACTCTTCACTCAACCACCTCTTCAAGTTCATCGAAATCGGCAAGGAGTACGGCTTAAACGACGTATACGTACACTGCTTCATGGACGGCCGCGACACCGACCCGAAGTCGGGCAAGGGCTTCATCGAGCAGGTTCAGGAGTGCTGCGACAAGAACGGTGCGCACATCGCAAGCATCGTAGGCCGCTTCTATGCAATGGACCGCGACAAGCGTTGGGAGCGCGTCAAGGAGGCTTACGACCTGCTCGTTGAGGGCAAGGGCAAGCAGTCTGACGACATGGTGAAGGCAATGCAGGAGAGCTATGACGAGGGCGTAACCGACGAGTTCGTTCTTCCTATCAACAACTCTACCGTTAACGGCAAGATTGAGGAAGGCGACGTTGTAATCTTCATCAACTACCGCAACGACCGTGCTAAGGAGCTCACAGAGGTGCTCACACAGAAGGAGCACGAGGAAGCTGGTATGCACACTATCAAGGGTCTGCAGTACTTCTGCATGACTCCGTACGACGCATCGTTCACCGGCGTTAACATCCTCTTCCCGAAGGAGAACGTAACAAACACTCTCGGCGAGTATCTCTCTGCTCAGGGCAAGCGTCAGCTCCACACAGCTGAAACTGAAAAGTACGCTCACGTAACATTCTTCTTCAACGGTGGCCGCGAGACTCCGTACGAGGGCGAGGACCGCATCCTTGTTCCGTCGCCGAAGGTTGCTACATACGACCTGAAGCCGGAGATGAGCGCATACGAGGTGAAGGACAAGCTGGTTGGCGCTATCAACACTCAGGAGTACGACTTCATCGTTGTTAACTTCGCTAACGGCGACATGGTAGGTCACACCGGTATTTACAACGCTATCGCAAAGGCAGTTCACGCTATCGACAACTGCGTTAAGGACGTAGTAGAGACAGCTAAGGCTAACGACTACGAGGTTATCATCATCGCCGACCACGGCAACGCTGACAACGCTATCAACGAGGACGAGACTCCTAACACAGCTCACTCGCTCAACCCGGTTCCGTTCATCTACGTAACCAACAACAACTCGGCTACCGTTAAGGACGGACGCCTCGCTGACGTGGCTCCTTCTATCCTCCACATCATGGGTCTGGAGAAGCCGGAGGAGATGACTGGCGAGAACCTTATCTGCGACTAATCTGTAGATAGTTGAAAGTTCAGAATTGAGAGTTGAGAGGTATGATTAGCTTTTCTGATTTTATTTTGATTTAGGATTGAAGCTAATTCATAGCTTGCAACTAACAAATAACGCAAAACGCGCGCAACCATTCAGTTGCGCGCGTTTTTTTATTACGGATACGATTAACAAAAAAATCCACCATATCTCCCAGCATCGGCGTAACGCTCAGAATAAGAGCATAATAAAGGCTGGAAGATATTCTTGAAAACCGAATATCTTCCAGCCTATCTTCCAGCCTTAAGCAATCAGAACTTCTTTCCAAACACGATGCTTAAGAATGTCTTTATGAGCACGGTGAAGTCGAACCAAAGCGACTGGTGCTCAAGATAATAAAGGTCGAGCTCGAGGCGACGCAACATCTTCTCTATGGTGTCGGTGTAGCCGTTGTAGAGCGTTGCGTAGGAGGTGACACCCGGGCGGATGGCATAGAGCTGCTCATAGCGTGGGTCGCGCTCCATTATCTGGTCGATGTAGAATTTGCGTTCGGGACGATAACCGATGAACGCCATATCGCCACGCACCACATTCCACAACTGCGGTAGCTCATCGAGATGATGGGCACGCAAGAACCGACCCACACGCGTGAGGCGCGGGTCGTTCAAAGCTCCTTCGAGCAACAACTGCGGTCCGTCTTTCTCGGCGTCGCGCGTCATGCTGCGGAACTTATATATGTAGAATGGCTTGCCGTGCAACCCTATGCGCTCCTGCCGATATATTGTTGGCGCACCGTCTTCGAGCCAAATGGCAACGATGCATATCAAAAATAACGGCGCAAAGACAACGAGGCACACAGCAGCTATTATGAAGTCGAGAACTCTTTTCATCTGTTATGTCTACGTATGCGATAGTCCGAAAAACCATAAAAACGTTTTCATGCGCATTATATTATATAGTATAATATTACGAATTTGCCGGACATCTTTGCAAAGGTACTCCGAAAATTGCAGAATAGAGAATTAAATGCAGAGTATTTCACGTTGTGAAACACTTGTTAACTATTCTGGTTTATACGAAGAATAGAAAGGAATAGAAAAAGGGCATATAATAAAGGCTACGGCAAGAATGCCGTAGCCTCCTATAGTGTTTGTACTAAAAGCCGTTTAGAGCTGTGCAAGCTCCACCACCTTGTCTACGGCAGCAGAGAGTCCGTCGACGTTCTTGCCGCCAGCCTGAGCGAAGTGGGGCTGACCGCCGCCACCGCCCTGGATGAGCTTGGCAGCCTCGCGCACCATCTGACCGGCGTTGAGCGAGTGGTCTTTCACGAGGTCGTCGCTCATGCAGACGTTGAGCATCGGCTTCTCGTGAGCTACCGAGCCTACAACAGCGAGCAGGTTATACGGAACAGCCTGTCGCAGCTTGAACATGAGGTCCTTGGCAGCAGCCGGCTCCAGCGGGAGGACAGCTGTGATGACCTTCACGCCGTTCACCTCGCGTGCCTTAGCGATGAGGTCGTTCTTTGTGCGCTCTACGGCAGCAGCCTGGAACTGCTCGATGCTCTTCTTCATAGCGTCGTGCTCCTCGATGTACTTGCCGATGACGCCCTGCAGGTCTTTTGCGTTGTTGAACAGACCGCGGATAGCCTTCAGCACGTCCTCGATGTTGTACATCAGCTCCTCGCACTCCTTGCCGGTCTTTGCCTCGATACGGCGGATGCCGGCAGCTACGCTGCTCTCAGAGATGATCTTGAACATACCGATGCGACCTGTCGACTGTGCGTGGATGCCGCCGCAGAACTCGCAGCTCGGTCCGAAGCGTACTACGCGCACCTTGTCGCCGTACTTCTCGCCGAAGAGGGCGATAGCGCCGAGCTTCTTAGCCTCCTCGAACGGAGTGTCGCGGTGCTCGTCGAGCGGCAGGTCCTGACGGATGAGGTCGTTGACGAGACGCTCTACCTTGCGCAGTTCCTCGTCAGTCACCTTGGTGAAGTGAGAGAAGTCGAAGCGCAGCGTTGTGGGCGATACGAACGAGCCCTTCTGCTCTACGTGGTCGCCGAGCACCTGCTTCAGAGCGTAGTCGAGCAAGTGGGTAGCGGTGTGGTTGGCAGCCGAGCCCTCGCGAGCGTCTACGTCTACGCAAGCCATGAAGTCGGCCTCCGGGTTCTTCGGCAGAGCCTTCACGATGTGTACCGACTGTCCGTTCTCGCGCTTTGTGTCGGTGATTGTAACTGTCTCGTCCTCGCTGACGAGCACGCCGGTATCGCCTACCTGACCGCCCATCTCGCCGTAGAACGGCGTGTTGTCGAGCACGAGCTCGAAGTATGTATTCTTCTTCTGTGTCACCTTGCGGTAGCGCAGGATGTGGCACTCGTATTCGGTGAAGTCGTAGCCAACGAACTGCTGTTCGCCTTCGCGCAGGATAACCCAGTCGGAGTTCTCAACAGCGGCAGCGTTGCGTGCGCGTTCCTTCTGCTTCTGCATCTCAGCGTCGAACTCGTCTGCGGCAACGGTGAATCCGTTCTCGCGGCAGATAAGCTCGGTGAGGTCGAGCGGGAAGCCGTATGTGTCGAACAGACGGAATGCCTGCACGCCGTCGAGCTCTGTCTTGCCCTGCTTCTTCAGTTCGTCCATAGCCGAGTTGAGCATGTTGATGCCCTTCTCAAGAGTGCGCAGGAACGAGTCTTCCTCCTCCTTGATAACGTGGAGGATGAGGTCGTGCTGAGCCTTCAGCTCGGGGAACGCCTCGCCCATCTCGCGTGTCAGAACGGGGATGAGCTTGTAGAGGAAGCCATCCTTCTGTCCGAGGAAGGTATATGCGTAGCGCACGGCACGGCGCAGGATGCGGCGGATTACGTAGCCAGCCTTAGCGTTAGAAGGCAGCTGACCGTCGGCGATAGAGAACGCTACGGCGCGCAGGTGGTCGGCGCATACGCGCATAGCCACGTCGGTCTCCTCCTTCTCGCCGTACTTCAAGCCGGTGATGGCCTCCTCTTCCTTGATGATAGGCTGGAAGATGTCGGTGTCGTAGTTGGAGTGCTTGCCCTGCATAGCGCGCACGAGGCGCTCGAAGCCCATACCGGTATCGATAACGTGCATCGGCAGCGGAACGAGCGAGCCGTTAGCCTTGCGCTCGTACTGCATGAACACGATGTTCCAGATCTCGATAACCTGCGGGTCGTCCTTGTTCACGAGTTCGCGGCCGGGCACCTTTGCCTTCTCCTCCGGTGTGCGCGAGTCGAGGTGAATCTCCGAGCACGGACCGCAAGGACCCGTATCGCCCATTTCCCAGAAGTTGTCGTGCTTGTTGCCGTTGATGATGTGGTCGGCGGGCACGTGCTTCGCCCAATATGATGCAGCCTCGTCGTCACGAGAGAGTCCTTCTTCCTCCGAACCCTCGAAAACGGTTACATAGAGGTCGGCGGGGTTGAGTTTCAAAACGTCTACGAGGTACTCCCAAGCGTAGTCGATGGCGCCTTCCTTGAAGTAATCGCCGAACGACCAGTTGCCGAGCATCTCGAACATGGTGTGGTGATATGTGTCGTGACCTACTTCCTCGAGGTCGTTGTGCTTGCCGCTCACGCGAAGGCACTTCTGTGTGTCGGCACGGCGGCGCGGTTCGGGCTCGCGTGTGCCGAGGATGATGTCCTTCCACTGGTTCATACCAGCGTTTGTGAACATCAATGTTGGGTCATCCTTGATTACCATCGGCGCACTCGGCACGATGGTGTGTCCTTTCGACTCGAAGAACTTCTTGAACGAGTCGCGGATTTCATTAGCTGTCATCATATTATACAATATTGCGTTTGTTTTTTAAATTCTTTCTAAAACGTTTGCAAAGGTACTTTGTTTTGGTTACTTTTGCAAATAAATTGCAAATAATATGGCATTGAATACCAATAAGAACGTGAAGTTGTACTACTCCATCAAGGAGGTGGCGGCGATGTTCGACATACGTGAGAGCACTCTGCGTTTTTGGGAGACGGAGTTTCCGCATCTGAAACCCAAGACCGTGGGACAGAACGTGCGCCAGTATACGGAGAAGGACATCGAGCAGATTCGCGTTATACACAACCTTGTGAAGGTGCGCGGCTTCAAGCTCTCGGCGGCGCGCAAGATGCTCAACAAGAACCGCACGGGCGTGGACAAGAGCTCGGACATACTGGCTACGCTGATAAGCGTGCGCGAGGAGCTGAAGGAGCTGAAGAAGCAGCTCGACGGGATGGTGTGATGCATAACACGAGATGCATATACTACAGAAACACGAGTTGCATGGCAAACCGTAGCCTCCTACGATATGCATCGTCAACGCTTTTCACCGCTCGCGGACGCAATCTGATCGGACGGTGGACGGAATCTGATCGGGCGGCGAACGGAATCTGATCGGGCGGCGGACGGAATCTGATCGGACGGCGGACGGAATCCGATCGGACGGCGGACGGTACACGATGACAATCCGCCTACTTTCACCCCTTACACCCCACCAATTAAACCGATTTTTATAAACTAAATCTACAATAAAACAATGAGAAAATTCATCCTATTGTCTGCCGCTACGCTCTTTTCAGCCGTAGTTTCGGCGCAGACCGTAGCACGCATGGACGACTTGAAGCCCGAGCAGAAGTCGATGGCTGTAAGCCTCAAGCTCACGGGCGAACTGACAACGACGGGCAACAGTGACTATCGCCAGTTGCGCGACCTCTGTTTCCAGGTGCGCTCCGTAGACCTCAGCGAGGCGCAGAGCACCGCTATCCCTAACAACGCTTTCCACTCGCGCCACCAGCTCGAGCAGATCACGCTGCCGACAGCAGCCAAATCGATAGGTTCGCAGGCGTTCTTCGCATGCGACAAGCTGGGCAAGATAACCATTCCGGCTGGCGTAGAGAGCATAGGCGCTGCCGCATTCTCGGGTTGCACGGCGCTGGAGGAGATAACAATAAAGGGCGCTCCGCAGATTGCTGAGTACGCCTTCGCACGACTCGCGGGTCTGAAGACCGTGCGCGTCGACTCGAAGATGCCGCCGAAGGCTGACGCTACAGCGTTCTACGGTCTCAACCGCCATAACGTGAAGCTCATCGTGCCGAAGGGCAGCGAAAAACTCTACCGCAAGGCTGCGGGCTGGAGCCTCTTCTTCAGCGACGCTAAGGAGCCGTATCAGGTGAGCAAGCCGGAGGACTGCCTCGTGCCGTTCCCCGTAGAACTGAAGATGCTGAAGGGCGCCGACCTTAAGGTGAAGACAGCGTGGAACATCGTAGCTGCCGACGGACTCTCGAACGAGGCTGAGCAGGCTCGACGCGTGCTCACAGAGCGCATCGGCAACATCGTGAACAGTCGTCAGCGCGGCACACAGATTACGCTGGCGATCGACAACTCGCTCAGCGACGACGAGGCGTACACGCTCGCTGTAGACGCCAAGGGCGTAACGGCGAAGGGCAAGACAGCGCGCGGCGTGTTCTACGCGCTCATGACGCTCGACCAACTGCTGCGCGGCAACGGCGCTACGGAGTGTGCCGACGCCATCCCGGCACTGTTCATCAGCGACAAACCTCGCACGCACGTTCGCGAACTGATGGTTGACCCTGCACGCACGTTCATACCGTTCGAGGACCTGAAGGCGTTCGTGCCCGAGATGGCGCGCTATAAGCTCAACGCCATGCACCTCCATTTGGTTGACGACCAGGCTTGGCGCATCGAGATAAAGAAATATCCGCAGCTCACGGAGCAGGCTTCGTCGCGCTGGGGGCAGGACGACATTCAGATGCCGTACAAGGGCTACTACACGCAGGAGCAGATGCGCGAACTGGTGAAGCTGGGCGCTGAGTATCACGTGGACATCGTGCCGGAGATAGAGATGCCGGGACACGAGGTGGCTGCCATCAGCGTGTTCCCCGAACTCACTTGCCACCAGCGCCAGGTGCCGGTGCGTACGACCTGCGGCGTGTCTAACGAACTGCTCTGCCCAGGCAACGACTTCACATACGAGTTCCTCGGCAATGTATTCAAGGAGATTACCGACATCTTCCCGTCTAAGTATATCCATCTCGGCGGCGACGAGGCTGGCAACCCGGCGCTCGACTGCTGGACCGACTGCCCGAAGTGTCAGGCGCTGAAGCAGAAGCTCGGCATCAAGACCACCGACCGCTCGGAGAACTGGCGTCTGCAGGGATATCTGTTCGACCGCATGATAGAACTGCTGCGCGACAAGTACGGCAAGACGCCGATGTTCTGGTACGAGTCTGACTTCAAGGAGATTCAGCCCGGCTGCGTAACCTTCGCTTGGCGCAGCGGACAGACGCAGGAGGCACTCGACGCTGCCGTGCGCAACAACGCTCGCATCATGCTCTGCCCCGGCGAGCACTGCTACTTCGACTATCCGATGGCGAAGGGCGATATGCCGGAGGTGAACTGGGGTATGCCCGCTACTACGCTGAAGGATGCCTACTCGCTCGACCCAGCGTGGGGCATGAACGAGCAGTTTGAGGAGTACAACCTCTTCGGCGTGGCTGGCACACTTTGGAGCGAGTGCATACCGACCGTAGAGCGCATCTACTATCAGGCTTATCCGCGCGCTATCGCTCTCGCAGAAGCTGGCTGGACAAAGCAGCAGAACCGCTCGTGGGAGGGATTCCTCACTCGTCTGAAGCCGACAATGAAAGACATGATGCGCCGCGGCATCACATGCTCGCTCGAAGTGAACGGCGAGAAGTAATATCGCATATAATACGACTTCAAATTGAATCTATACAACGCAACTTGGGGCTTGCATCTTTCATGCAAGCCCCAAGTTATTTTTTACACATAGTAGTGGATGTGCTGTTCACAAATAACCACCCACATATACATAACATTTTACAAAAACACATAAATAATAAATAAATAGCACGCTATTCTTGTATTTCTCACAACAAAATCGTATTTTTGCAGTAAATCAAAACAATAGAAATATGGCACAATTCATCAATCCTTTCTCAGATTGGGGATTTAAACATATCTTTGGTCGTGAGATTTCTAAAGACTTGCTGATTTGCTTCTTGAACGACCTGTTTGCCGGCGAGTTTGTAATTAAATCGCTGGCGTTCGGCAACAAAGAACAAATCGGACTGTCGAAAGATTCAAGAGAGGTGATATTCGATATCTATTGCACGACGGACGAGGGCAAAGAGATTATCGTGGAAATGCAAAACCGAGGACAAGAACATTTCATTGACCGGGCTTTGTATTACACCTCACGCGTGATAGTGAACCAAGGCATAAAAGGAGAATGGGACTATGATATACGACCCGTCTACACAATATGCTTCATGAACTTCATCGACCCGTTGCTACCATTGGGCAAGTTCAGAACGGACATGATACTCGCCGATAGAGACAACGGTAAGATGGTGTCCGACAAGATACGCATGGTGTATCTGATGCTGCCGTTCTTCGAGAAAACAGAGACGGAGTGTGAAACCGATTTTGAACGCTGGATATTTGTTTTAAAGAATATGAATACATTTGAAAGAATGCCCTTCCTGGCTAAAAACGCTGTGTTTAAAAAGTTGGCTGAGATTTCTGACCTTAGAACTCTCAGCAAAAAAGACATGGACAAATACGAGGATAGCATCAGAATCATGCGCGACGCCTACGCCACTTACAAATACGCTATAAAGACCGGATTGGAAGACGGACGAAAGCAGGGATTAGAAGAAGGAATGGCGCAGGGAATGGCGCAGGGAATGGCGCAGGGAATAGAAAAAGGAATGGCGCAGGGAATAGAAAAAGGAATGGCGCAGGGAATAGAGAAAGGAATGGCGCAGGGAATAGAGAAAGGAAAAGCAGAGGCAGAACACCTAAAGAACATTGAGTTTGCAAAACTCATGCTAAGCGACGGCGACTCTACTGAGAAAATACAAAGATACACGGGACTTACGGCAGAAGAAATTAACGAAATTGCGCAAAGCCTACATTAATAAGGAGTCGCTATTGCGCAAGGTAGTGTAAACAGAACTGTGTTACGCACAAAACCTGCATAAGTAAAAATAAGAAATCCGCAATGCTGAAAAACAAGCATTGCGGATTTTTTTGTTATAGTATCTGAAGCACCTCCTTGAGGTCCTCAATCTTTTTGAGTTCGTCCATGATGACACTCACTTCGCTGCGGTCGTGAACGCGAATCTCGATGGTGCCGTCGAAGATGCCCTCCTCACTCGAGATGGTAATGCGGTGCATATTGACGTCGAGCTTGTCGGAGATAACCTCCGAGATGTCGTGCAACATTCCCTTGCGGTCGATGCCGCGCAACTCTATCGTCGCATCGAAGAACATCACCTTGTGCATATCCCACTTTGCGTCGAGGATACGATTGCCGAAGCTCGCCTTCAGTCGCGAAGCCACATCGCAGTTGCGGCGGTGAATCTCTATGCGGTTCTTGTTGTCGATGTATCCCATGATGTCGTCGCCGGGGATGGCGTGGCAGCATGTCGGGAAGATGTATTGCGAGATGTTCTCCTCGTTGATGATCACTGGCTTCTTCTTATTAAAGCCCTCGCCCACTATGAATAGATTCGACTTCTTGTCGTCCTTGCTGTTGTCCTTCTTAAGGAATGGCACAAACTTGCGCCATCCGCCCTGCTCAGCCTTGCGCTCGCGCAGCTCGTCGAGGTCCTTGTCACCGAGCAGGACGGAGCGTTTGCCAAGCATAAGAAACAGATCCTCGTGCTTCTTCGCCTCATGCAGTTCGCAGAGTTTATTGAGCACCTGCGTAGTCATCTCCAGTTCGTTCTTGCGCAGCCAGTCGTCGAGTATCTGCTCGCCTCGCTTCTGCAGTTCGCGGTTGTCGCGGCGCAGTATCGCCATAATCTTCTGTTTCGCCTTCGCCGTGAAAACGAAGTTTATCCACGAAGCCTGCACGTGCTGCGACTTCGACGAGAGTATCTCCACCTGGTCGCCGCTCTGCAACTTGTGGCTCAGCGGCACCAGTTTGTGGTTCACCTTAGCGCCGATACAGTGCGAACCGAGGAACGTATGTATCTGGAAAGCGAAGTCGAGCGCCGTACATTGCGCCGGCATGGTCTTGATTTCGCCCTTCGGTGTGAACACGAATATCTCGCTTGCGAAGAGGTTAAGCTTGATGGTATCGAGGAAGTCCATTGCGTCGGGCTGCGGGTCGTCGAGAATCTCCTTGATAGTAGACAGCCAGTTGTTGAGTTCCGAATCTTCATCAACGGTCTCTACGCTCGACTCCAGTCCCTTCTCCTTGTACTTCCAGTGAGCGGCAAAGCCCTGCTCAGCCACCTCGTCCATATGGTCGGAACGTATCTGCACCTCTATCCACTTGCCCTGCTTCGACATCAGCGTCACGTGCAAAGCCTGATAGCCATTTGCCTTCGGGTGGTTCACCCAGTCGCGCAGACGGTCGGGGTGCGACTTGTATATGCGGTTGATTGCGACGTATATCTTGAAGCACTCGTTGATTTCCTCCGAGCGTTCCTTCGGCGTATAGATGATGCGCACAGCAAGAATGTCGTAGATTTCGTCGAACGTGACGTGCTTGTTCTGCATCTTGTTCCAAATGGAATAAGGACTCTTCACGCGCGCCTTCAGTTCGTACTTTATGCCCATCTTGTCGAGAGCTTCACGTATAGGAGCAGTGAAGTTCTCGAAAAGCATGTCGCGCTGCGCCTGCGTGTCGGCAAGTTTTCCCTTGATATAGTCGTACTCTTCTGGATGCTCGTAGCGGAACGAGAGGTCTTCGAGTTCAGTTTTTATCTTGTTCAAGCCCAAGCGGTTTGCGAGTGGAGCGTAGATGTAGAGCGTCTCACCGGCAATCTTATACTGCTTGTTAGCCGGCTGCGACTGCAGAGTGCGCATGTTGTGCAGGCGGTCGCAAATCTTGATGAGTATGACACGGATGTCATCGCTCATCGTGAGCAGCAACTTCTTGAAGTTTTCTGCCTGCGCCGACGCCTTGTCGCCGAAGATACCACCCGAAATCTTGGTCAGTCCGTCCACAATCTGCGCAATCTTCTCGCCGAAGATATTCGTGATATCCTCAACAGTATAGTCGGTATCCTCGACAACATCGTGCAGGAGTGCGGCGCAGATGCTCGTCGACCCGAGTCCCATCTCCTCCACTGCGATGCGTGCCACCGCAATAGGGTGCATGATGTATGGTTCGCCCGACAATCGGCGCACACCTTTGTGTGCCTGTCGTGCGAAGTTGAATGCCTTGGTTATAATATCAACCTTCTTTCGGTGACGCGATGCCACATATATATCGAGTACTTCCTTGAAGGCTTGTTCTATCATTTGGTCATCAGCAGACTCTCGCTGCTTGTCTTTCAGATTCTGGTCGTCCATGATTCAGGTCTCCTATATATTAATAAGGTATATGTGTATGCGGCAGGGTGCAGAGATTCGCACCAGTCTTACTTGATGCGAATCTTCTTGCCTGCACGTATGTTGCTTCCGCTAATCTTGTTAAGCTTTTTCAGTTTTCTAACGGTGGTGCCGTTGCGGCGTGCTATCTCAGAGAGCGTGTCGCCCTGGCGAATCGTTACGTTCTTGCTGCGTACGTGGCGCGACTTTCTGCGCGACGCCTTGCTGTGTCTGCCGCTTCTGCTTGAAGAGTGGCGCGACACTACCGGAGCGTCTGTGTTTATAGCCACTTCCAGGCGCTTTGTGAGCAGTTCGTCGGGTTTGTAGGCGTAGATAGAGTCTTCGTTGTCGATGAAGCTGCCCACCATAGCCAGCGGCAAGCGAATTGCAGACGGCTTTGTGCTGCCGTTCACAACGCTATGGCGATACTGCGGGTTGAGCTGCTTTATCTGGTCGACATCCATACCGAGCACCTGAGCCACCTGCTCGAAGTGTACGTCGCGGTTTACGACCACGGTGTCGGTCTTTACGGGCAGGTCTGCACGCATCGGACAGATATTGTGCTCACAATAGTAGTTCATTATATAGTTGGCGGCGATGAACGCTGGTACGTAGCCACGTGTTTCTTTCGGCAGATAAGGATAGATGCGCCAGTAGTCTTTCTCGCCGTTTGAGCGGTGGATAGCGCGGTTGATGGCCTCCGGACCGCAGTTGTAGGCTGCGATAACGAGGTTCCAATCGCCGAAGATCTTATAGAGATCGCGCAGATAGTGGGCTGCTGCGTACGAAGCGCGAACAGGGTCGCGACGTTCGTCAACAAGCGAGTTCACTTCGAGTCCGTACTTCTTGCCGGTGGTGAGCATGAACTGCCAAAGACCAGTGGCTCCGACGCGCGAAACGGCGTTAGGATTGAGCGCCGACTCAATGACCGGCAGATACTTCAATTCGAGAGGCAAGCCATACGACTCGAGAGCCTCCTCGAAGATAGGCATATAGAAGTTCTGTGCGCCGAGCATTACGCTCACAGAGCGACGCAGACGTCCGCTGTAGCGATCGATGAACTTCTGAACGACGTCGTTGTAGGGCAACTCGATGATGGTCGGGATGCGGCTCAGACGCTCTTTGTAAACTTCTGCGCTGTAAACCGGATTCACATCAGGCATGTTGCAATCGAAGCTCATGTGGAGATAAGTCTTGCTGTTGTAGTTATTGAGCAGACTGTCATAATCGTGAGTAAGCGCCTCAGGCAGGTCTATCACTTCCTGCTTGCCCTGGGCGTCGGTTACTATTATTTCGTCGTCATTATTCTCGCTCTGCGCGAGAGCCTGACTTGCAAAGCCGAAAAACGCTGCGGCTATAATTATCAATGATTTCTTCATAATCTTTTGTTTGTCTTTAGAAATTCAGGCTGCAACTCAATCCCAAGCTGTTGGCCTTGAAAGGGTTCCGTTGGCGGTTGTCGTTGATGATGGTCGGCTCCAGCTTAAGGCTCAAATCCTTCGAGATATCGAACTCTGAGAGCGACGCGTCGACGTATGCGTCAACGATTGAGAGAGCGTAGACACCCACCAGGCAGAAGAAGCTAAGGTCGCGCCAGCGGCGGAACTTGTCTTTGCGCTTTTTGAAGAGCGTCTGATAGCGTTGTATGTTCGATTCGTCGATTTTCGCTCCGAGATGCAGGAACTGGTTATAGCTCTGCGTGTTCGGGTCGTCATCCATCAAGTCGAGATAAGCCTGCGAGTAGTCGGTGTACATCTGATTGTTCCAACGCATGGCGTAGATGCAACCCACGAATCCGCCATACACAATCGGCAACTTCCAATACTTGCGGTTATAGATCTGTCCGGCGCCGGGCAAAACTATGGCGAGCCACATGGCACGCTTCGGATTGGGGCGCCATGTGCTCCAGTCGCGCTTCACCTTGTAAACGCTGTCTGCCTTTATAGGCGAGAGTGCGTTGTCGGCTACGCTGTCTGCCTTTATAGATGTGAACGAAACATCCATACTATCGGCTGCGGTCTGCGCCTTCGCCGTCGTAGCAAACGAGAGCAGAATCGCAGCAAGCGCCAATGTCTTTAATATATATGTAATGTTCTGTTTCACTATTGTTTCTTGTTTATGTTTTGTCTGCAAGCTGTTGCAGGTTCTTACTTCATCTTGTCGAACACAGCCATGATATGCTCCAGTTCTTCTTCGTTTGCGAAAGGTATTGTTATCTTTCCCTTGCCTTTGGGCGAGCATGTGAGCTGCACCTTTGTCTGCAGGAACTCCGAGAGGTGGCTACGCAGGGCGTTGTACTCCTCTGGAAGCTTTGCCTTTGCCACAATCTTCTTTGTTCCGCTGTTGACGTCTTCGCCGTTCTTGAGCATCTGCGCCATTTCCTCCACCTTGCGCACGGAGTAGCCATTCTTGAGCACTTCGTTGAAGAGTTTTATCTGCAGCGAGGGCGAGTCGATAGCGAGCAGAGCGCGAGCGTGTCCCATGTCTATCTCCTTTTTCTGCAGGGCTATCTGCACCTGAGCTGGCAAACGCAGCAGACGGAGATAGTTGGCTATGGCTGTGCGACTCTTTCCTACGCGCTCCGACACCTTCTCCTGCGTCATGCAGTCGGCGTCGAGCAGGTGTTCGTATGCGAGTGCAATCTCAATGGCGTTGAGATCTTCGCGCTGAATGTTCTCGACGAGCGCCATCTCCATGATGTTCTCGTCAGCAATGGTGCGTATGTATGCGGGAATGGCTGTGAGACCAGCCATCTGTGAGGCGCGCCAGCGGCGTTCGCCCGCAATGATTTGGAAGCGTTCGTCGCTTATCTGTCTGAGCGTGATGGGCTGAATGATGCCAATCTCACTGATGCTGTTTGCCAGTTCCTGCAGCGCGTCGGGGTCGAAGTCGCGTCGGGGCTGGTTAGGGTTAGCCTCTATCTGGTTGAGCGGTATTTCGTTTATGGTTGATGTGCCCTGCGTGCGCACTCCTCCGGTGTCGATGAGCGCATCGAGTCCGCGTCCGCCTTCAATCTCGTCGAGTCCGCGTCCGAGCACGCTTCGGTTATATTTCTTGTGTACTGCCATCGTCTTGTTTGTTTACTCTTTTTTCGTTCTTGTTGATAATCTCCTTGGCGAGTGCCAAGTGGTTTTTCGACCCAGCCGAGTCGGCGTCGTAAAGAATCACGGGGAGTCCGTGGCTGGGGCTCTCGCTGAGCTTCACGTTGCGTTGTATGACAGTCTTGAACACAAGTTCCTGGAAGTGGCGCTTCACCTCATCGTATATCTGGTTGGCGAGTCGCAGGCGGCTATCGTACATGGTGAGCAGGAAGCCTTCTATCTCCAATGCCGGATTTAGCTTGCTCTTTATTATCTTGATGGTGTTGAGGAGTTTCGTGATGCCTTCGAGCGCAAAGTATTCGCACTGAACGGGTATCACCACCGAGTCGGCAGCGGTGAGTGCGTTCACGGTGATGAGTCCGAGCGACGGGCTGCAGTCGATTAGTATGTAATCGTAGTCGTCGCGTATCTGGTCGAGCATGTTCCTTATTACGCGCTCGCGGTTCTTCAGGTTGAGCATCTCTATCTCTGCTCCCACGAGGTCGATATGGCTGGGAATGACGTCGAGTCCGTTGATGTCGGTGGTGTAAACTGCGTCGTGCACGTCGGCGTGGTCGATGATGCACTCATAGAGCGAGCAGTCAATCTCCTTGATGTCTACGCCCAATCCGCTCGACGCGTTCGCCTGCGGGTCTGCATCCACCACGAGCACCGTTTTCTCGAATGTAGCGAGCGATGCTGCCAAGTTTATCGTTGTTGTCGTCTTGCCTACGCCACCTTTTTGGTTGGCCAATGCTATTATCTTTCCCATTTGAAGTCAAAATTATTTGGCAAAGGTACATATTTTATATGAGAATAGGCTCGTTTAAACCTTTTTTCGTACATTTGCAGTTGAAATAAAACTAAAATTATGAATACTAAAAAGCCATTAATACTTATTTCGAACGATGACGGCTACCATGCCAAGGGTATAAACTCGCTTATCGACATGCTGCGCGACATTGCCGACATCATAGTCTGTGCTCCCGAATCGGCTCGTTCTGGCTTTGCCACGGCGTTCTCTGCCACGGTTCCGCTGCGCTTGAAGCTGCGCCGCGACGAGGAGGGCATGCAGATGTGGTCGTGCAACGGCACGCCGGTCGACTGCGTTAAGCTGGCGCTGCAGGAGCTGTGCGCCGACCGTCTGCCCGACATGATTCTGGGCGGCATCAACCACGGCGACAACGCCTCGGTGAACGTTCACTACAGCGGCACGATGGGCGTAACCATCGAGGGCTGTATGAAGTACATACCGTCTATCGGCTTCTCGCTCTGCGACTTCGCGTCGGATGCCGACTTCGAACCGCTGCGCCCGTACGTGCGCCAGATTGTGCAGAAGGTGCTCGCCGAGGGTCTGCCCAAGGGCGTGTGCCTGAACGTGAACTTCCCGAAGCTAAAGGAGTTCAAGGGCGTAAAGATGTGCCGCATGGCTATGGGCACGTGGTACAACGAGTGTGCAAAGATGCGCCACCCACACGGCTACGACTACTACTGGATGACGGGCGCCTACCGCAACGACGAGCCGGAGCAGGAGGACACCGACAACTGGGCGCTCACACACGGATATGTCTCAATCACGCCGACGCGCATCGACGTTACAGACTACGACTTGCTGCGAAGTTGGAAGGAAGAGTTTTGAGCCCCTCCCAACCCTCCCCATCGGGGAGGGCTTAGTTAGCAAAGGCTTAGAAGACTTAGAAAGACTTAGAAGACTTAGAAAGGCTTAAAAAGGCTTAGAAAGGCTTAGTTAGGCTTAGTTAGGCTTAGTTAGGCTTAAACACCACTCATAAAGAACATGAAATACTACTTAATAGTTGGCGAGGCATCGGGCGACCTGCATGCCTCGCATCTTATGAAGGCTCTGCTCAAAGAAGACCCTGAAGCTGAGTTTCGCTTCTTCGGCGGCGACATGATGTCGGCAGTCGGAGGCACACGCGTGCGCCACTACCGCGAACTGGCGTACATGGGCATCATCGCCGTACTGCTCCACCTGCGCACTATTCTGCGCAACATGGCGTTCTGCAAGCGCGACATCGTGGAGTGGCGGCCCGACGCCGTGATTCTTGTCGACTATCCGGGCTTCAACCTCAAGATTGCGAAGTTCGTTCACGAGCATACCAAGATACCGGTCTACTACTATATCTCGCCGAAGATATGGGCGTGGAAAGAGTATCGCATCAAGGAGATAAAGCGCAACGTCGACGAGCTGTTCTCGATACTGCCCTTCGAGGTGCCGTTCTTCGAGCAGAAGCACCACTACCCTATTCATTACGTGGGCAACCCGACGGCAGAGGAGGTGCGCCAGTTCCGCGCAGCGTACAACGTATCGGGCGAGGAGTTCCGTCGTGAGCACGGGCTCGACGAGCGTCCTATCATAGCGCTGCTCGCCGGAAGCCGCAAGCAGGAGATTGCGGGCAACCTGCCGCAGATGATTGCTGCGGCGCGCGGCTTCGGTGACTATCAGCTGGTGCTTGCCGCGGCGCCGGGCATCGACGCCGAGTTCTACGACGCATTCATCGGCGGAAGCGATGTGCACGTGGTGCGCGGCGAGACCTACGCTCTGCTCTCACATGCCGACACGGCGCTCGTGACGAGCGGCACGGCGACGCTCGAGACGGCGCTCTTCCGCGTGCCGCAAGTGGTATGCTACAATACGGCGCTGCCTAAGCTGGTGGGCTTCTTGCGACGCCTCGTGCTGAAGGTGAAGTATGTGTCGCTGGTGAACCTCATCGCCGACCGCGAGGTGGTGCCGGAGCTGGTGGCAAACACGTTCTCGGAGGCAAACATCGCCGAACAGCTCAAGCGCCTGCTACCCGACGGCGCAGCGCGTAGAGAGATGCTCGAGGGCTACGAGGAGGTGTGGCGGAAGATTGGCGAAGACAGTCCGTCGGAGCGCACAGCGAAGGAAATGGTCTTAAAAGTAAAAAAGTAAAAAAGTAAAAGGGTAAAAAGTTGCGGAGGTCTCCGGCCTTCGCAGCAAGCTACGTTGACAATAAAAAATGCATTTATTGATGCTGCGGAGGCCGGAGACCTCCGCTACTAAGACAACAAAAAAAATGCATTTTTGTGCTGCGGAGGCCGGAGACCTCCGCTACTAATCATGCAAATATAGTACAAGCAAACTCCCGCGAAAAAACTCATTCTAGAGATTTGGAAACCGCAAAACGAGCGTTTTCGCTGCTGTTCTTCACTCTAAAATCATAAAAATTGAGACTTTTCGATGTAAAACGATAGGTTTTGCATTGTATTTCCTATCACTTTACCCTGTAATTCGATAGACTTTACACGGTAAAACCTATGCTTTTACCGTGTAAAGTCTATCGAAAAGTTTGATTTCTCCTAAGCTAAAATTGCACACTTTCGCAATTATCACCACAACACTTTGTAAGCCAAGCGCTTACAACTGCACGCTCAAAACTCGCGAAAAACGCACAAAAGATTTTGTTTTTGATTTTTCGCGAGTTATGAGCGCTTAAAAACTGCAAATATCGTCTCGGCAAAAACCATGCCAAAACCAATTAAAGGTACTTCTCCACGAAGCCCACCACCCTGCGCGCGTACTCCTCTTTATAGTCGGCATACGCATCAGCGTGCTTGCTGCCGTGCGCTATCCAGAGCGCCTTGGGCTGCGGCTTAGCCTCATAGAGCGGATAGACCATCCATGTAGGCACGAACGTGTCGTTGTCGCCATGGATGAAAAGCATCGGCTTCGGGCACTTCGCCACCTGCTTCAGCGGCGACGCCTCGTTGAAGCCCCAGCCGTACCTCGCCTTTACGACCCACGACGCCGTGTACATCAACGGAAAGTCGGGCAGCGAGAAGCGCGCCGAAATCTCGTTCGAGAACTCGTCCCAAACACTCGTATAGCCACAGTCCTCCACGAAGCACTTCACGTACCGAGGCGTCTGCTCACCGCTGACGCACATCGTCGTGGCAGCGCCCATCGATATGCCGTGAACCACAAGGCGCAGCGAGTCGGCAGTCGTGCCGAACATCTCTGGCGCAAGGCTTATCCAGTGGAGCACGTCGAGACGGTCTTTCCATCCCATCTGTATCGCCTCGCCGTCGCTCTGCCCGTGCGCATAGAGGTCGGGCAGCAGCACGTTGGCGTTCATCTCGCGGTTGTAGATGCGCGCTATTGGCAGCATGCTTGTAGCGTTGTCGCCGTAGCCATGCACGAGCACAGCGGTGCGTCCCTCGGCATGCGGCGAACGCACGTAGAGGGCGTGGGCGCGCTTGCCGGTCTGCGGCATCACGACGAACGTGTCGCGCAGGGCGCCGGCGGCTTGCAGACTGTCGAGCCACGGCTTCACCTCGGGGAAGCGCTTCTCTATCTTCGACATATCCGAGTCACGGTCGCGCTGAACACTCACAAGGGCGTAGTCGACGAGGTAGAACGAGGCTGCCGTGATTATGGCAAGGAAGAGCGCAAAGGTGGCGCCAAGGGTGACGAATAACTTTTTATGTTTCATACTATCTATATATAGGAGGCTACTTGAGATACGGCTTCAGCACCTCAACCCACTTCAGGTATCCCTTGCCGAGCAGGTGCAGTCCGTCGTTGGTGTACTCCGGGTTCATCACATCGGTAGAAGGTGTGACAAGCGACTTGTACACGTCGATGTAAGTAACGCCATGGCGTGCGGCTATCGCCTTTATCTTCGCGTTGAGCGCAGCGATGTCCTTCTGGCGGTTCATGTGACCCAAGAACTTGTTGAACTTCGGGTTCACAGGGAACACGCTCTGCACGTAGAGCTTCGTCTTCGGCGACTCACGCTTCACGCGCTCCACGATCTTCTCCACGTTCTTCGCCACCTCGTCAACGCTCTTGCCGCGCGAAAGGTCGTTGGTACCGATGAGCAGGAATATCTTCGAGGGCTTACCCTTCGTGATGGTGCTCAGACGGTCGAGCACTCCCTGGGTGGTATCGCCGCTGATGCCACGATTCTTGGCGTGCGGATTGCCCAACAGCTCAGCCCACTCACCGCCGTTGGTGATGCTGTTGCCGAGGAAGATGATGTCGCTCTTGCTTGTAGGCAATGCCTCGAAGAGAGTGGCACGCTGATAATAGAATGTGGAGTGCTTCTGCTCCTGAGCCTGCATCGTGCATGCGCAGAACAGACTCAACATGATGAATAGTTTCTTCATAGTTCGTTATTTGTTTTAGCGCCGCATCATCCGGGATGCGGCAATGGTTTTTAAACATTTTCTTAACCTGTTTGACAAAAGTACGAATAAAAAACGAAAGGAGCTATTATTTTTTGCATCCTTTTGCACAAAAAACACAAAAACGAATAAGGCTTATTCGGCAAAAAATACTTAACTTTGCAAGCGTTAAATCAAAGTGTAACTAATATATGGACGACTATCACGCGGAAAACCCGAATTTGTAATGCAGGAGGACGCTCTCACGATGCGGTCTCCCAAGCATTGTTTAACCCAAGGAGACAGCTTTTATGAGAACATACTGGAACACCAATTCTACCCTCAAACAAATTGAAGAGTGGCAGCCGAACTGCTGGATACAAGTTACATGTCCAACAGACGAAGACCAGCAATTGCTGGAAGACAAGTTCAACATACCCGATTATTTCCTTTCCGACATCAGCGATACCGACGAACGTGCGCGTTACGAGTACGATGATGGCTGGATGCTTATCATCCTCCGTATTCCGTACGTGAAGGAGATACGCTCGCGCACACCGTACACCACCGTGCCGCTCGGCATCATTCACAAGCGCGACGTCACCATCACCGTATGCTACTACGAGACGAACATGATGATCGACTTCGTGTCTTATCACCAGAAGCGCGGCGAGGGATTCACCGACTATGTTGACATGACATTCCGCCTTTTCCTTTCTTCTGCCGTGTGGTATCTGAAGCGTCTGAAGCAGATAAACACGCTCATCGAGAAGGCGAAGCACAATCTCGACCATAACGTGAACAACGAATCGCTTATCGCTCTCTCGCGTCTGCAGGACTCGCTCACCTACTTCGTCACCTCTATCCGCGGCAACGAAACCTTGCTCGCGAAGCTGAAGTTCAAACTGCAAGTGGACGAGTTGGACGCCGACCTCATCGAGGACGTAAACATCGAGATGTCGCAGGCTCGCGAAACGACCAATATCTACTCGGACATTCTCGAGTCGACGATGGACACCTACTCGTCTATCATCAACAACAACATGAACACCGTGATGCGTACGCTCACCTCCGTGTCCATTATCATGATGTTGCCGACGCTCATCTCCTCGTTCTTCGGCATGAACCTCATAAACGGACTCGAAGACTACCGCTTCGGATTCATCGTGGCGATAATCATATCGGTTATTATCTCCGCACTTTCATGGATTATACTGCGCCATAAGCGACTGCTTTAAAGCAAAATGCAAAAATAAATTGCGTTTTTTGTCGCTATTCAAAATATTTTATTTAAGTTTGCAGTCTATAATAAAATGTGAGGATGTTGGCTCCGCGCCACATTCGTGTGAATTACCCTTATCATAAACTTAAAACAGTTAAATGATGGACTCTCAAGAAAACGCCCTGTTGCAAGGTGCACAAGAAGAGCAGAACGTAGAGCAGACAGCTGCCGACGTTCAGCCAGTAGAGAACACTAAAGTCTACAAAACCAAACAAGAAGTCGTTGAACGCCTTAAGGAAATCGCCGCAAGCGACGAGGCTCCTGTCAAGGACGAAATCGACCTTTTGAAGACGGTATTCTACAAACTCCACATCGCAGAGCGTGAAGCACGCCTGAAGGAATACATCGACGGCGGCGGAAACCCTGAAACCTATCAGGTGGTACCCGACCAGGACGAGGAGACTTTCAAGGCTCAAATGGCTGTAATACGCGAGAAACGCGCGCAGATCATGCAGCAGCAGGAGGCCGAAAAGCAGGCCAACCTGGAGAAGAAACTCGAAATCATTGAGAAAATAAAGGCCATGGCTACATCGCCCGACGAGGCAGGCAAGTCGTATAACGAGTTCAAGGAGCTGCAGCAGCAGTGGAAGGACATCAAGAACGTGCCGGCTGACAAGGCTAACGAGCTTTGGCGCAACTATCAGTTATATGTAGAGCAGTTCTACGACCTGCTCAAGCTCAACTCTGAAGCTCGCGAATACGACTTCAAGAAGAACCTCGAGATGAAGACCAAGCTCTGCGAGGCTGCAGAGAAGCTCGCCAACGAGGAGGACGTCATCAGCGCGTTCCACCAGTTGCAGGAGCTGCACCAGCAGTATCGCGAGATAGGTCCGGTCGCAAAGGAACTGCGCGAGGAGGTATGGGCACGCTTCAAGGCTGCGTCTACCGTAATCAACAAGCGCCACCAGCAGCACTTCGAGGACCTTCGCGCTAAGGAGGAGGAGAATCTGGCTCGCAAGACCGCTCTCTGCGAGAAGGTAGAGGAGCTCGGCAAGGCTGAGAACAAGGGCGCTGCCGACTGGGAGAAGCGCTCTAAGGAGATTATCGACATTCAGAACGAGTGGAAGACTATCGGCTTCGCTCCGCAGAAGATGAACGTGAAGATATTCGAGCGCTTCCGCGCTGCCTGCGACGACTTCTTCGGACGCAAGGCCGAATACTTCAAGGCGCTCAAGGTCACATTCTCTGAGAACATCGAGAAGAAGAAGGCGCTCGTAGAGAAGGCGCAGGCGCTTGCCGACAGCACCGACTGGAAGGCTACAAGCGACAAGCTCATCGCGCTGCAGAAGGAATGGAAGACCGTAGGCATGGTTCCGAAGAAGATCGGCGACCAGCTCTGGCAGGAGTTCCTCGGCGCATGCAACAAGTTCTTCGAGGCTCGCAACGCAGCCGGCGCCGGACAGCGCAACGAGGAGCACGCTAACCTCGAGAAGAAGAAGGGCATCATCGAGCAGCTGAAGGCGCTCGCAGAGAATGCTGCTGAGGCAACGAAGGAGAAGGTGCAGGCGCTCACAGAGGAATACAACAAGGTGGGACACGTGCCCTACAAGGAGAAGGACAAGCTCTACGAGGCTTATCACGAAGTGCTCGACCGCATCTACAAGGAGCTGAACATCTCTACAAAGCGCCGCCGTCTGAACGACTTCAAGGCTAACATCAAGAACGTGGCAAAGCGTGGCGAAGAGGCTCTCGACAACGAGCGCGGACGCTTGGCTCGCCGCTTCGAGCAGCTCAAGCAGGAGATTCAGACCTACGAGAACAACCTCGGCTTCCTCAACGCAAGCTCTAAGAAGGGCAACAGCCTCATCGACGAGATGAACCGCAAGGTGCAGCACCTGCGCGACGACCTCGAACTGGTTCGCCAGAAGATTAAGGCTATCGACGAGGAGAACAAGTAAAGATTAGTTCTGGAGGCAGGAAGGCTTAGAAAGGCTAAAAGGCTTAGGCTTAAGAAGGCTTAGGCTTAAGAAGGCTTAGGCTTAAGAAGGCTTAGAAAGGCTCAAGAAGACTTAGGCTTAAGAAGGCTTAAAAGGCTTAAGAAGGCTTAGTAAGGCTTAGTAAGCCTTAGCCCCAACAAACAATAACCAAAAAAGGAGTCAACGATTGTTGACTCCTTTTTTGGTTTATCAGCGTAAGCGGAAATCCCCGCTTTTTATTTCTTCATATCCCTATCCACCATTGCCGCGACGCACGAGTCCGACCACACATTCTCTGCGGTCTCTATCATGTCGAGCACGGTGAAGACAGGCAGGATAATACCCATGATAGCAACCGGCGCACCCACGCCCGACATCAGCGAGAGCGTGAGGAAGAAGCACCCCATCGGCACTCCGGCGTTGCCGATGGCAGCCACAACCGAGATGAAAAGCCAGAGCAGCATCACGGGCAGCGAGAGTTCGATGCCGCCGTTCTGCATCACGAAGAGCGACGTCACCAAGATGAACGCCGCGCAGCCGTTCATGTTGATGGTTGTGCAGATAGGTAGCACGAAGCGCGCCACCTTGCTGTCGACGCCGAGGCGCTCCTCCGATGTCTGTATCGTGACGGGAAGCGTGGCAGCCGAACTCTTGGTGAACAGAGCCATGAGCACAGCCGGCATCATGCGGCGCATCACGTGTACGGGGTTGAGTCCGCGCGCCATGAGGAACAGCGGCAGCACAACGAAGAACTGCAGCAGATTGCCGCAAAGTATCACGGCTACGTACTTGCCTATAGAGGCTACGACCGTGCCAGCCGACACCTCAGCCGAGAGTTGCGCAGCAAACGCCACGATGCCTACGGGCAGCACGGTGATGAGCCAGCGAATGAGTCGCGACACGACGTCCTGCAACGCAGATAGTCCGCGCATGAGCAACTGCTTGTTGTCGCCTTCGGGCATCTTGGCGAGCGCCAGTCCGACGGCAACGGCGATGAGCAGCACCGAGAGCACGTTGCCTTCAATGAACGGACGCAGGAAGTTGTCGGGCACGATACCAATCATGTATTTCAGGTACGATCCGTCGGCTACTTCCGCAGGCACGGCATCGCCCAAAGTGCTGTTGCGCACCATGTCGATGGGCAGATTGTCGGGCGAGATGATGATGTAAAGCACCATTCCGACGGCGGCTGCCGCCACGGTTGTGAGCAGCGTGTAGCTGATGGTATGGCGGAAGATGCGGCGTGTCTCGCGCTGCATGCCGAAGGTGGCGAGTGTTGTGGTGACGGCGAGTGCGATGGTGGGCACGGCTATAAACTGAAAGAGGCGTGTGAAGATGGTAGCCACGAAGTTAGCCGCCGTGTTCACCCACTCCACGCCGAGCAATCCGAGGCACGAGCCCACAACCAATGCGCCAAGCCACAGCCAGAAGTTCTGCCTTCCGCCGCAGCAAGTGTGTTTTGTTTCTGTTTTTTTCATTATAATCTTTAAAAGAAGGTTTTTTATTTGTAAAAGAACTGGGTATAAAATTCTAAAGAACGATTTATAGAACCTAAAAGGAAGATTTATTAAACCCTATTCCTATCGCGTTTTGCCTTAATTCCAACGGTCGGCGGCGTTCGGTGTCCGCACGGGCGGCGTTCGGTGTCCACACGGGCGGCGTTCGGTGTCCACACGGGCGGCGTTCGGTGTCCACACGGGCGGCGTTCGGTGCCCGTCGGAAAGCGCAGGGCTTTCAACGTTTCGCCTTGAAGAACTCGGTCATAAGCGTTCGACATTCTTCCTCCAGAACGCCGCTCACCACCTCGCACTTCGGGTGCAGAGCCTTCGGAGCGAACACGCGGAAACCGCGTTTCTCGTCGCTCGCACCGTAAACCACGCGTCGCACTTGCGCCCACCCCAATGCTCCGGCGCACATTATGCACGGCTCTACGGTGACGTAAAGCGTGCAGTCAGCAAGATACTTTCCACCGAGTTGGTTGGCAGCCGACGTTATCGCCTGCATTTCGGCGTGCGCCGTAACGTCGCCGAGCGTCTCCGTGAGATTATGCGCACGCGCAATGATGCGGTTGCCCGCCACGACGACGGCGCCCACGGGTATCTCTCCCTCGTCGCGCGCAGCCTCTGCCTCCACAAGAGCGCGGCGCATAAACTGCTCGTCCTTCTTCTGCTGTTCGGTCTTGTCCATATTCATACCTTATTATATATAGATACAAAGTTACGGAGAAAGCGAGAAACTACAAAACATGCTCGTCTATTTTTGTCGCTCTGCACGAATAATCAGACGCTACAGAACGCTGTGCGCCTACACCATACAAGCACATCATGAAAAAAACAACAAATTCACTTTTAGTAAAAAAAAATATCACAAAATATTATGCGTTTTAAAATATTATTTCTAACTTTGCGATATGCAAGATGCAAGCAGACAATACGCCTGCAGCACCATTTAGACAAAAATAGAGAGAGAAACACACACAAAGAGTTATAAAAACAATAATTTAAACGATTAAAACACATTAAAGCAAGAGAGAAAAAAAAAAGGATAAACCACAAAGGCGCCGCCGATTAACGCAGATGTTAAACAGCTGGCGCGCAAGAGAGAGAGTTAACGCTAATAATTTTTTTATTTTGTATTAGAAGATACACATTTGTATTAGAGAGTACAGAAATAGAAAACACACAAGAGAATTTTAAAAAACGAAACATTAACATATAACCGGTTCGTATTCCGCCGGGTATGCATTGTGCGTTCCTATGGTTTGCGAACTGATTACTAACAATTAATTAATTAATCGCATGAAGAAGTCACTACTTTACAGCCTTATGGCACTCGTTGCCACTTCGGCATCCGCAGGAAGCAACTTCCCAACAAACGGCAAACTCGCCAAGTTGACGGAACAGTATCGCACCAAGAAGCTCGAGACTCCGCTCGTAAAGCTTCATGGCTTCGACTCGCCTGCAGCGAGCCTCGCTAAAGCCAAGACCTCTACACCGTCGAGCACGATGGAGGCTAAGACTTACGGGTTCCTGTACGACGAAGACGGAAACGTGTGGTACTACACCCAGGAAAACGACTATCGCGGCACTGGTTTCAACGCTTCTATCAACAAGGCAGTCATCAACGTCTACAATCAGAACCACGAACTGGCAGGTACGTTGAACGTGGAAGTACCCGAGGGTATGGACGTTAACCACATAGATCCTTACGGAACGGTGACTAAGAAATTCTTCGACCTCGACAACAAGACGCAGGAAGTGCTCGTGGAGTTGCACCAGGTGGGCAACGCCGACAACAACTATCAGGGCTCTTACTACACAAAGGCTTACCGCATTGAGGACGGCACACTCGTGCAGGAGTTCAACGGCGCCGGCGTCTTCCTTAACATACCGAAAAACTCATGGACCAAGTATCAGCGCCTCATCATAAGCAACGCCAAGTACGAGGCTATCGACGGCAAGACTTACGAGGACGGCAGCCCGTACTACACCACAAACGACTATATCGACGTTTACAAACCCGCTTCTTGGGGCGCAGGACCGGCTGTTGAGCATCAGTTCGTAGTGGACGAGGACTATACCTACTACGGCAACGACGGCGCACCGGTGCAGGTGTTCAACGTAGACGGCACTCCTTATTATATGGTGTCGCACTACGAGAAGCCGTGGCTCAAAGGCTACGACGAGGAGACTTACGACCCGATACCTACTCCGGACAACAAACTCGTCATCAAGACTTACGACGAGCGTTTCTCACGCGTCGACTCTCTCGCTGTGCCCGTTGAGCAGAATGAGGACACACCGTTCGCTATGGCGCTCATCGGCAACTTCGGCTCGAAGACGCTCACCAAAGACTATTTCAAGAAGGACGACAAGCTGGCTTACGTCGTTACGTTCTTCGACTATATGACAGCTCACGACGACTATCGCTACCGTTTCGTGGCATACGACCATGAAGGCAACAAAATAAACGACATCTGCGACGGCGTATACAATGCTTGGTTCGACCTCAACTCGATAAAGGGCGCTGAAGACCAGATGGCTTTCATGCAGTATACAGCCGACGAATCGTCGCAGCAGCTGCGCATCGTCAACCTCCCGTCGTGCCAAGAGGCTATGGTTATGCCGGCAGAGATTGAGGGCAACCTCATCAGCACCGTCATGAACCGCTACGGAAGCGCAGACAACTACAAGTATCTCATGAAACTCAGTCACGGCGGCGACGACGGCAATGGCAATGTCATCGCACGCGTGGCATGGATCAATAAGGATCTCACCGTAGACCACTACACCACTTTCAACCTCGGACCGCAGGCAGAGAACTTCGGCATTTCTCTCTCTGACAACTATCTCGACCCGTACTTGTTCGATACCAACGACAAGCTCGAATTCTGCTACCAGGCAAAGGTTAGAAACGAGGAGACTGGCAAGCTCGGCAACGTATTCGTTATCGCTGACGAGGACGGAAACACTATCCGCACCTTCGCAAACTCGGACAAGGGCGTGGCTACAACTGTAGGTTGCTACAACGCTACCGCTACACGCAAGGAGTTCTACGTACAGTACAACGACGAAACCAGCAACAAGTATTATCTTGAGTTCTTCCTGCTCCCATTCGAGAAGTATCACAACGGCGGCGACGGCACTAAGCAGAACCCGTACCTCGTAGCTACTGCGGGCGACCTCATCGCTATGAAGGACGATCCGAAGGCTTTCTACAAGATGGTGAACGACATCAACCTCACCAACTTCAATATTGTTAACGACACATGGACACCAATCGACGCTTTCGCAGGCAACTTCGACGGCGCTGGCCATGCTATCGACAACCTCTACATCAACAGCTCTAAGGCAAGCGTAGGCCTCTTCGGCGACCTCGCAGAGAAGGCTTCTATCAGAAACCTCGTGCTCACAAATCCCGAAATCGAGCTCACCACCAACAACAGCACAGTGGGCGTTCTCGCAGCAAGCGCTGTAGGCGACACAATCAAGAACGTGCATGTGTTTGACGCCGACATCGAAGGCGAAGCAGGTGGTATGATTGGTGGCATCGTTGGTCAGGCATCTCTCGAGACAAGCCTCTCGTCTGTATCGCTCAACAACTCAGATATTGACGCTCCGCAGGCAAACAGCGTAGGCGCAATCGCTGGCGACATCCGCACATCTACAGTCATCGCAGCAGCTGCTGCCAACAACGTGAACATCAATGCTCAGCAGACCGTGGGCGGCATCGTTGGCGCAGCAATGCAGTCGACCGTTAAGGACGCTCACGTGAGCGGCACAACTCTCGTAGCCGACAACACCGTAGGCGGTATCCTCGGCAGCAACAACTCGTCTAACGTAGACAAGTGTATGTTCGACGGCACCATCACCGTGAAGGAAGCTATGTGGGACGGACTTTCTGCAGGCGGCATCGTCGGTTCTCTCGCTCCAGACTGGACTGGCAAAGCTACACCTCTCGTTACAAACAACGTAGCAAAGGGTGAGATCGCTCTCGCTGATGGCACTGAAAGCGACGCTACTATCCACCGCATCGTGGGTCGCACAATCGAGAACGAGGAAGATTGCACCGACAAGGAGCTTCGTCTTGCTAACAACTTCGCCGTTAAGGGCATGAAGGTGAACGGCGTTGCCGTAGAATCTGACGACGCAGCTACCGTAGAGGGCAAGACCGCTACCGAAGCCGAACTCAACAAGGCTGCTCTTGAGGCACTCGGATATGCTTACGGCACAACTGATCAGGCTCCTTGGAAGGAGACAAGCGCTCTGCCAGTGCTCTACTTCGAGAACTCGCTCAAGGCATTCACACTCTCAAGCACACAGCTTACTCTGAAGCCTAACGATGAGTGCGAACTTGTTGCTAACTCTTACGGCGCAAGCGCTCTGAACGCAGACGTTGAGTCGACAAACGACGAGGTCGTAGAGATTACTTCTACCGACACCGACGAGGAGAGCGTCATCATCGCTCTGAAGGCTAAGAAGGAAGGCAAGGCTACTATCAACGTAACTCTCGACAACGTAACCGTATCTTGCGAGGTGACTGTAGCTGTTCTGAACGGCATCAACGAGACTGTTGCAGACAACAACGCTCTGGCTATCGTGCCTGGCAACGGTGTTGTAAAGGCTGAAGGCGCACTCTCTATGGCTGCTTTCGCTCTCGACGGACGCAACGTAGCAAGAGCTAACGGCGAATTGCTCAAGACAAGCGAGCTTGGCAAGGGCGTATTCGTAGTGGTTGCCAACTTCAAGGACGGCAAGAAGGCTACAGCAAAGGTTATCGTTAAGTAAAAACCCTAAAATCTACAGATTTTGAACTTACGTAATATAATTGTCACAGCCACCGTGCTACTCTGTTCGGCAGAGAGCGCGATGGCTGTGCCTGCTTATCCTGGTATCATCAAGGTGAAGCAAGCCGACGGCACCGTACTATCGGTGAGACTGCACGGCGACGAGCGAGTTAACTTCATGACAACTGACGACGGTTACCCGATAATGCTCAACCGTCAGACGGGCAACTACGAGTATGCAACGCTCTCGGGCAGCACGTTGCGCACGAGTGGCATCGTGGCTACCGACGCTTCGATGCGTACGGCGCAGGCGAAGCAGTTCCTTGTGAGCTACGACAAGAACACTACGCTGTCGGCAGCAAAGGCGAAGAGCATGAACGCGAATGTGCTGATGCAGCAGACCGACACATACAAGCGCAACGCGAAGCCGAAGAAGACGCTGACGAACAACTTTCCGCATACGGGCGAACAGCACTCGATAGTTATCCTCATGGAGTTCAAGGACAAGAAGTTCTCTACGATGGACAACCCGCAGCAGTACTACACCAACGCCATGAACCAGCAGGGCTTCACGGCAAAGAACGGCGCCAACGGCAGTGCGCGCGACTTCTTCATCGCGAGCAGCAACGGCATGTTCAGTCCTACTTTCGACGTCTACGGACCGGTGCAGATCAACTATAACCAGCACGACGCCGGACAGGGCACGTACAACACCACAATCAACATGGGCACGTTCGTGAAAGCAGCCATCGAAGGTCTCGACGATGTTGTCGACTTCTCGAAGTACGACCACGACGGCGACGGATTTGTCGACAACGTGTACATCTACTATGCGGGCAACGGCGCCGCTGACTCGGATGACACGCAGACGATATGGCCCCATGCGTTCGACTTGCGCAAGTGGAACATCAATCTCACCACCAACGACGGCGTAGGCATCGGCAGCTACACGTGCAGCAACGAGGTGGACGGCACACGTGAGGGCAACCTCACGACTGGCATCGGCACCTTCGTGCACGAGTTCGGTCATTGTCTGGGTTTCGCCGACCACTACGACACGCGCGACGCAAGCGCCAACTACACGCCGGGCGATTGGGACACGATGGCGAGCGGTTCGTATAGCAACAACTCGAACACGCCCCCGCTCTACTCGGCTTTCGAGCGATACGAGATGGGCTGGATCGAGCCCGAGGAGATTACTCACCGCAGCGGCGGCGTGAACAGTCTGCCTAATCTCGGCAGTTCGAACAAGGCGTACAGAGTGAGTGTGCCTGGAAAGGACAACGAATACTTCCTGCTCGAGAACAGACAGAAAACCGGTTGGGATGCCTACCTGCCTGGTCAGGGAATGCTCATCTGGCACATCGACGACGTGCCCGAAGTGTGGCAGAAGAACGAGGTGAACAACAACGCAGCCCACCAGCACGTGGACATAATCGAGGCTAACGGCAAGCTCTCGGGCTACCAGTACTATCAGACGGGTGTGCCCTTCCCCGGAGCGAACAACGTGACGTCGCACAAGTTCAAGGCATGGGACAAGACCGAACTGCTCACTATCGAGAACATCACCGAGACAGACGGCGTCGTTTCGTTCATCGTGGCAGGATCGGACGCCGGACTCACCAAGCCCGACTTCACCGTGAGCGACGTGAGCTACGACCGCTTCCGCCTTTCATGGCAGAAGCAGGCTAACGCCGAGAAGCACATCCTCAACATAAAGAAGGTGGAAGCCGACAACTCGCTGAGCGCAGTGGGCGACTACACGGAGATGGCTGTTGAGGGCGAAGAAGTGCTCGTGACGGGTCTCGACGAGGACGCCACCTATCAGGTGAGCCTCAGCAGCAGCGCCGCATCGTTCTACTCTGAGCCACAGACAAAAACGGTAAGCACCAAGCAGATGCCGTTCACGGAGAAGCAGGTGAAGAACGTGAAGGTGACAGACATCAGCGGCTCTACGCTTAGCGCCTCATGGGACGCAATCGACGACGCTCAGCAGTATCTCGTGACACTCTCTACGCGCGCTTTCGACGGCGACGAGCAGACCACATCGTACGATTTCGCCGACAAGAAGGACGGCATGCCCGAAGGATGGTCTACCAACAGCAGCAACTTCATCAGCAGTGAGGGCTACTACGGCGAGGCAGCTCCGGCGTTGCGCCTCTCGTCGAACAACAGCTACCTCATCGCCAACAACAGCGAGGCGAAGGCAAGCAAGCTCAGCTTCTGGTACTACGTAGCCGTGCCGAATGAAGGTTCGGTTATCGAGGTGCAGACCATGAGCGACGACGAGTGGACGACGGTGAAGACCATCGACGCTTCTACGGAGAAGAAGGAAACGGCTATGGTAGAGTTCGAGCCGACAACGCAGGTGAAGATTTGCTTCAAGCGCAGCGCAACGTCGAACGTGCTTATCGACGACGTGAGCGTGAGCGGCAAGGGCATAAAGAACCACCCGCTCGACCGCTACAACATGAAGGATGTGCAGAACGCCACTACCTTCACGTTCTCCGACCTCAACGCCCTCACCGAGTATAGCCTGACGGTTCAGGCTGTGCGCAACGGCGAGAAGACAAAGCCGTCGGCAGAGGTGGTCGTAACGACGACGGACAGCACGAACGCCATCGAAGCTATCAGCACAGACAAACTTACGGACGGCAAGATGTACGACCTCTCGGGCAGACGCGTGACGGACGCTGGCGCCAAGGGCATCTACATCAAGAAGCAGAACGGAAAGGCTGTCAAGCAGATAGTAAGATAAAAGAATATATACAACAAACGCAAAGAGTCGGTCAGTATTCTGGCCGACTCTTTGCGTTGCCTACAACAGATGCAGCGCCGATAAATGACTATTCAGACATTTTGTTATTGCTGCACAATAAAATAAATATTCATTTTACCGGCTTAATCATATTTTTAAACTACCTTTGTACGACACCAAGAAAAGAAACAGCATGGCAAAGCATAACAACACGGGCAAATGGGGCGAAGACCTGGCTGCCGACTATCTGCGCGAGAAGGGCTACGAGATAATCGAGCGCGACTGGCGCGACGGACACCGCGACATTGATATCATAGCGCGGTCGCCCGACTTGCGCACTATCGTGTTCGTGGAGGTGAAGACGCGAGCTACGGATGTAATTACAAAGCCCGAGGAAGCGGTTGACAGACGCAAGATTCGCAACATCGGCATGGCGGCTAACACGTACGTGAAGATGCTGAACGTGCTCGACGAACTGCGCTTCGACGTCGTTTCGGTCATCGGCGGAACGAAAGAGACGGCGCAGGTGGAGCACATCGTCGATGCGTTTAACCCGTGCATGGCATTTTGAATTGTGAATTTTGAGTTGTGAATTTTGAATTGTCGGCTCCGCCGATGTTGATTTATTCAATTTTGAATTTATAACTCAAAACTCTACAACTCAAAATGCGCGCAGCGCACAACTCACAACTCAAAATTCAAAACTCAAAACTCTAAAATGAAAATACTGAAACTCACTGAGACGGCGTCTACGAACGATGTGCTTCTCGCCCACCCTGCCCCGCCGCAGAACGAGATGATTGTGGCTATAACAGACTATCAGACGGCAGGACGCGGACAAGCCGGCAACTCGTGGGAGAGCGAGCGCGGCAAGAATCTGCTGTTCTCCATACTCACCTGTCCGCAAAATATAGCCATAGCCGACCAATACGTACTGTCGATGGCTGGGGCACTGGCGCTGAAGGCTGCGCTCGACCGCTACACCGACCACATCACGCTGAAATGGCCCAACGACATCTACTGGCGCGACCGCAAGATAAGCGGAACGCTCATCGAAACCACAGTGAAGGGAAAACGCATAGACCGCTGCGTGTACGGCATCGGACTGAACGTGAACCAGCGCGAGTTTCGCAGCAATGCGCCCAATCCCGTGTCGCTATATAATATAATAGGTAGGGAGACGCCGCTCGAGGAAATGCTCGACGCCGTGCTCCGCAGCTTCGAACTCTACTACCGGCGCGCTGTGGAGGGCGACCGTGACGGCATCTGCGCCGAATACAACGCCGCTCTGTTCCGCCGCGAGGGCATGCACGCCTACGAAGACTGCGCCACGCACGAGCGCTTCGAGGCACGCATCAGCCGCGTAGCGCTCAACGGACGCCTGCATCTCATAGACGCCGACGGACACGAACGCACGTATTGGATGAAGGAAGTGAGGTTTATAGTCTAATGGTTTGGCTACATCACAAAAAAGCAGTACATTTGCATCACAAGGGGTGCACATAAGGGGGTGCACTTGTCTCCGCTCGGCTTTGCCGCTTGCCAGAGCAAGAAGTGCACCAACCAACCAAAGAATAGCACCAACAGCTCTGTTGGTGCAGCTGGGACAGCTGCACCCCCTAAGGTGCACCAACAAAGCAAGAAGTGCACCAACCAAGCAAGAATAGCACCAACAGCTCTGTTGGTGCAGCTGGGACAGCTGCACCCCCTAAGGTGCACCAACAAAGCAGAGAACACCCCAACAATAACAAATAAAACAAACGAAAACATACAACATGGCAAAGTTCAAGAGAATTCTCCTCAAGCTCAGCGGCGAGAGCCTCATGGGCAAACAGAGCTTTGGTATCGACCCAGTACGTCTGGGCGAATACGCAGAGCAGATTAAGGAAGTGCACGAAATGGGCGTGCAGATAGGTATTGTAATCGGCGGCGGCAACATCTTCCGCGGACTCAGCGGCGCATCGAAAGGCTTCGACCGCGTGAAGGGCGACCAGATGGGCATGTGCGCTACCGTCATCAACTCGCTCGCACTCAGCTCGGCGCTCGGTGCACTGGGCGTGAAGACAAAGGTGCTCACAGCTATCCGCATGGAGCCTATCGGCGAGTTCTACTCTAAGTGGAAGGCTATCGAGGCAATGGAGGCAGGATATGTCTGCATCTTCTCTGCCGGCACCGGCTCACCCTACTTCACTACCGACACCGGCTCATCGCTCCGCGGCATCGAGATTGAGGCTGACGTGATGCTCAAGGGCACACGCGTCGACGGCATCTACACAGCCGATCCCGAAAAGGACCCGACCGCTACGAAGTTCACCGACATCACTTACGACGAAATCTACACACGCGGTCTGAAGGTGATGGACCTCACCGCTACAACAATGTGCAAGGAGAACAACCTGCCCATCTACGTGTTCAACATGGACATCGTAGGCAACCTGAAGAAGGTGATGCAGGGCGAGGAAATCGGCACATTGGTACACAACTAATCATCAGGGGGTGCACTTGTCTCAAGTGCACCAACCTTTTTTCTTGCTATGTAGGTGTAGATGAGACATCTGCACCCCATGAAAACGTATAAATACAAAAAGATGAATATTTCTTTACGCAAATCATTATTCGCAATAGCCCTCTTCTCGTTCGTCGGCGCCTTCGCGCAAGGCCCCAACAACAGCGGCACCTACTACAGCGCTGCCGACGGCAAGAAGGGAAAGGCTCTCAAGACAGCATTATCAAAGATTATCGGCAACCCAGACGTTGTTTCTTATGACGGACTTATTTCGGCTTATCAGAAGACCGACCGTCGCGACGACGGAAAGGTGTGGGATATGTACTCTTGCACGACTAACTATAATTTTAGCGATAACACTGGCAACTATAAGAAAGAGGGCGACATGTACAACCGCGAGCATTCTTTCCCGAAGAGTTGGTTCGGCGGAAAGGTTAAGCCTATGTACTGCGACATCGTTCACGTAGTGCCGTGCGACGGCTACGTAAACAACCGCCGCGGCAACGACCCGTTCGGCGAGACTGACGGCGATGTATACAAGTCGAACAAGAACTTCAGCAAGTACGGCAAGTCGAAGACTCCAGGCTACACGGGCAATGTGTTCGAGCCGAACGACATCTACAAGGGCGACTTCGCACGCATCTATCTCTACATGGCTACATGCTACGAGAGCAAGATAAGCGGTTGGTCGAGCCCGATGCTCGCCGGCAACTCTTATCCTGCTTACAAGGAGTGGGCGCTCAACCTGCTGCTGAAGTGGGCTGAGCAGGACCCCGTGAGCGAGAAGGAGATTAACCGCAACACGGCTGCCTACGGCGTGCAGAAGAACCGCAACCCGTTCGTCGACTATCCTGGTCTGGAGCGTTACATCTGGGGCGACATGCAGAACGTGCCGTTCAGCTACGATAACTACCAGAACCCAACGTCGATCATCACCGTCAACGCACCCACCACTCCGCGCCCGGTACGCATATACACCATCAGCGGCACACTCGTGCGCACTACCAACGATGCAGACCGCGCCCTCGACGGACTCAACAAGGGCATATACATCGTAAACGGAAAGAAGTACGTTGTGCAGTAGGTTTTAAAAGTAAAAAAGTAAAAGCGGCTGCCGGAAACGAAACGTTTCCAGCAGCCGCTTTTTCGTATATATTTTAGCATTCACTACACTTTTCTTGGGGAACTTTCGCACCAACACCACACTTTTCTTGGGAAACTTATTGATTAAATAGTATCAACTAACAATAAAAACAAGTACGAATTAGAACAATTTGCTTTATTATTAAGACAAAAAGTATTCAACTAAAGGCGTTTAGTTTGTTAGCTTATAACAAAAGCGGCTGACGGAAACAACACATTTCCTGCAGCCGCTTTTTTCGTACAATAGATTACCGCTTCGCAGAAAGAGCATTTGTAGCATTCACCTTACCCACAATCACAATACTAATTTCGTACAACCCATACATCGGCAGCGTTACAAGACAACATGTAAATATATCTGGAGGGGTTATAAAAGCAGCGACTACTGCTATCAGAATGAAAGCATGACGACGATAGTGCTTCATAAAACCAGCCTCAAGCATATTCATCTTAGCAAGAAAAAACGATAGGACAGGTATTTGAAAAACGAGCCCCATTAGTAGCGTTAATGTAGTAAACGTAGATATATATGACGAGAGATTTATCTGATTCACGACATCAGGCATCACTTGATAAGTACCCAAGAAACGTAATGCAAATGGAAATAGCACATAATAACTCATCAGTACGCCGAGCATAAAAAGCACATATATCGCTACAGACACACCAACAGAATAATGCCGTTCGCTCTCATATAATGCAGGAGCTATAAAACGATAAAGTTCCACAACGACATAGGGTGAAGCAAAAAGTAAAGCAAGATACACTGATGTTGAAACGTGTGTCATAAACTGACTCGACAATTCGGTGTTTATCAGCTGCACATGGAACGGGGCAAAACGAAATTCCACACCCAATTTCTGTGCAATATTCTCAATCCAATGATAAGTCATAAAATCATTGTCACACGGAGCAAGCAACAAACGGAATGTGGTATCTTTTGCACAGAATATCACAATGGCAAACACTAATGCTACACCAATAATTCGGAAGAGCATCTTGCGCAAAACCTCAAGATGCCCCCCGAATGTCATAAGTCCGTTGTCATTGTTTGCCATCAGCCGATGTTTTTTCGTCTTCCTCAGAATCCTCTGCCTTGCTTCCCTCTTTCATGCCGTCCTTGAAACTGCGAACGCCCTGTCCAAGACCACGCATCATTTCCGGCAACTTTTTGCCACCGAACAAAAGGAGCACCAAGGCTCCGATAAGCAGAAGTTCGGATGTGCCTATCATCATAGGCAGCACCACCGCATTAAGCATTACATTCATCACATTGTCCTCCTACAAGATAGATGTCACATGTATTGAAGTTTATCTCCCAGCTGCTGTCGTCGCAACCTTCCCACTGGTATTTCTGTTCCATACGGTCCCACCATTGATGAAAACGTGTGCCTGTCTCACCCAAATCCTTCACGAGTTTTTCATATAGCTCAATGTTGTCAGCTGTAACAATACGTGCAAGCTCATTCAATCCGTTGCGACGTTCAAAGAGCTGCTGTATCTCGTCGCGTTCTTCAGGCAAAACCTGTCCTACTATTCTTTTTGTTGCCATTTCGTTTATCACATTTATTCAAGTCCCACATATCTGCGACATACCTACTGCAAGCAGCCACAAAGCGTGCAGAACATCATTAATTATTAAATTCACCAATCGCTTCTTTTCTCAAACGGGTCAAGATAATCTATTTCCTTTATATCTTCCTTGTTCGGCAGGAACGTGTCATGTCTGCGTATAGCCGCCAATAGCTCACGACTCGCATTCCGCTCCAAATGAGCCACAACACATTGTTCATGACTCGGAGTATTCACTTCGAGCGTAGTCAAGCGATTGAGCCATACACAACGCCGACACTGCCATGCATCACAATTACGACAAATCGGTGCATGGTCAAGACGATATAGCTGCTGATTCTTTATGTCAAGACCATGTTCAAGGTCACCCACAGCGTAACCTTCTGCAGACTGATAGAAAGCTGGACACACATAGAAGCGACCATCGGGAGCAAGTGTTATTGTCGTTCCGCCGGCACCGCAGTTGTTCATTTGGTCAAGCAGCAGTCGGTCGGTAAGCAGATTCAATTGCGGCGACCTACCTGAGACATAAAGCCGTTCCACCTTTTCCGAAAGCTTGCCAAGCAATGATTTGTACGATTCAAAATCGTCTTCGGTAAATGTCTGAACATCTGTAATGACAACATTCAAACGTGCAACCTTACCAAGAATCGTCCCCAATGCGTCGCAGCCTGCAAATAGACACGCCTTATCAGTACGTACAACGTATGTTGTATCGCTTCTTAACTGGCTGTCAACGGCTTCCTCCAACGTATTGAACACAACAATATCCGACCCACAAAGGGTTGTGCTGCCTATTTTATTACTTACACCAAAAGGCTTTATATCCGTATGGTCGATAGAATCTATCACCTCCAGATACTCTTCAGGCAGCGCATACTCCGGATATACAAACTGTATGTTCAGATTCTCCTTCATCGCATAACGTATGCCATCCTTCAAGGTCTGCAACGGCATCGGCCTTCGCACGGTCTTGTCATTGGCGTAATGACAGAACGATGTGGATGTGTCATCCAATAAAATCACAATGTACTTTATCATATTGACTTTAACATTTAGGTGCGTTCGACTTAGGTTTGTTGTTTTCAAAGGCTTCACGCTCACCCTCCTTTTCGAGTTTGCGGTAGAGCTTGTTCCAATAATAGTTATTGGCACGCACCCGGGCCTTGTGCATCTTGCATATAGCCGTGCTGCGCTGATAGATGGTTGGCGTATCGGCAGCGTCATAGTTTTCGCCCTGACACCATGCGCATCCACTCGCCACCTCACAGTCTATACACTCTTGTGTTGACTGTGTGCAACGGTCGAGCGTGAGAAACGGACGAAGCTTGTTCTTGTCTATTCCGTCGCGCACATTGCCTATAATCAACGCATCCTTTGAGCGCAAGGAGTATTTGGCAAAGCGCATACACGGATAAAAGTTACCCTCTGCATCAACAGCCAACATTTTACCGGCACCACACCAATTTTGATTATCCATTTGGCAATCCATTGGCTTACCAATATGCTCAGTAAAGAACGAACAAACATAATCATTGTAATATCCACCGTCGATGATGGCATCGGCAAGTTCCATAAGTTGCTCCTCAAAAAGTCTATCGTCGCCCTCTTTCCACACATCCTCAAACACACAGTTGATGTTTACTTCGTGTATACCAAGTGAATAGAGATGAAGTACACTCTCTTTAATATAAGGAATGTCTGCACTGCTTATCGTAACCTTTGTTTCAGCATTTGGGATTTGCTCTAACCAAAGAGGTATATTTTTTACGACATCATCATAAGACCCTCTTTCTTTATTTGTCCCTTTCCAAATACGGTTCAAATCATGTTTTCTCTTCGTTCCATCAATTGTTATACCTATAGATACATGTTTTTTGTTCTTACAGATAAACTCTTGGACTTTTGGACTATTGTAGTTTATCCCATTAGTAGAGACATTAAATCTATAATTATTAAAACAAACAAGCTCTTTCTTATAAGCTTCAACTTTAAAATAATCACAAATTCTATCTATCAACTCTATTTCCAAGAATGGTTCACCACCAATAAAATCAAGTATTATTCCTTTACTTTGAGAAAACTCGTTCAAGATATAATCAATTGTTTGCTTGCCTATTTCCCATGTCATTTTCTCATTGGAATTCTTACCAACAAGATAGCAATATTTACAAGCCAACTGACAATCTTTAGTCACTATAAAAATTATATTTTTAATGCTTTTGCTTCCTCCTCTATCACGATACTCCATAGTTTCTTTTTTATAAATCACTTTAAATGTAAAAGGTCACAACGGTATGTTGTTAACCTTCTACACCATAAAGTTTTAAAACTGTTGCTCTATACAAATGTATAAATTAGCCATAGTACTGTGAAGAACCGCAGTTAAAAGCACACCTTGCACTGCAACTTTCATCACATGAACCGGAGCAAGAACTGCTACATGAACCGGAACATCCATTGCATCCGGGTTTCTCATTGTTTTTGTCATCATCATCGTCATCTTTGCTACACGACATAAGCGAAGGACCCACAACAACCATTCCTAAAATAGGTAATACGCCTTTAGCTGCTTTTTTGAAGAAATCTCTACGTGACTGGAGTTCTTCGTTCTTCTTTTTTTCCATAATGTTAGGATTTAAAGACGATCTATCCGACTCCCAAGAAAGACAAATTAATAATTCAGTTTTGTTTTACATATACATACAAAAAAAGCGTGGAGTCAGTCCTCTGCCCGTTCCACGTGTTAAGGCCTTCGCATTGCCCTGTAAGTCGAAACGAGCAACGCTGAAAGCCCCACGCCGATGTAGATATAAAATACGTCTTACTGCGTCATCAACCAAATGGTGACAACAACACTAAGTGCACAAATATAATACACCTCTTGGGGCGTTTCCGTTGCTTTGTCTTTGACTTACAGTTTGAAGTTGCGAAGTTCTAACACGTCAAAACCAAAGCGTCAGTAACGCCTTTTATGTATATATGTCTGCCCACCTTAAACCCCACAGGGCTTTCAGTACGGTGATTTTTCACTCCGTTATGCCAACTATAAAGTCAACATTGGGTTTGACTCTGCAAATGTAGTGCATTTTTTTGATACAACAAAGAAAAACTACACTTTTCTTGGGGGAACTTTCACACAAGCACTACACTTTTCTTGGGGAACTTTCATACAAACACCACACTTTTCTTGGGGAACTTTCGCACCAACACCACACTTTTCTTGGGGAACTTTCGCACCAACACCACACTTTTCTTGGGGAACTTTCACACCAACACCACACTTTTCTTGGGGAACTTTCGCACAAACACCACACTTTTCTTGGGGAACTTGCCTATAAAGCCACACACCAATCGGGTTGAAGCCTGATATAAACACAATTACCGCATACTGGAACTTCAATTACATGTATGCGGTAATTGTGTTTCCTGTATGCGGTAATGATGTTACCAGTATGCGGTAATCAGCTTACAACTATTGTTCAACGCTCTTAAGACTATTGTTTAACGTTCTTAAGCCTATTGTTTAATGCTTTTAAGCCTATACCTTAGTATTTTTAGACTATACCTTAATATTTTTAAGCCTCCAAGGCAGCGGCAAACTCGCGGTGGAATGTGCTGTGGAAGTGGATGATCTCGCGGCGAGCCTCGTCGTCGAGTTCCCAGATGTTAGCTTCGCCGGCGCGGTGAGCCAGTATGTGGCGCACGCAGCGAGCAATCTTGCGCTTGTTGTTGCGCGCCTGGAGCTGGTCGCCTTGGATAGGCTTCTGCGAGATATAAGAAAAGGCGCAGAGGCGCTGCATGAAAGCCTCGTAGCGGTTGAAGAGCAGTGCCTGACGCATCATCTTCTCGGGGTCGGCGTCGAGACCTTCCATGTCGATGAGTCCGTCGAGATTCTCGTGACTCCAGTCGGCATCGCCGAGCCAGTACCACTGGAAACCGAGGTGCTGCTCCATGTGCATGAGTCGCTGCGCAAGCATATCCTCGTCTACGTTCTCCTCAGCGCTGAACTGCTCGAAGGCGAAGCGCGCGAGAGCCACTCCAGTGAGCTCTACAGCGTCTGCACCCTCCACCTCGTCGCCGGTGAGAGCGATGCGCCAGCGCGCCATTTTGTTCTTCACGAGCAGCGAGTGAGCGCCCATGAGCAGGTCGCTGAGCGGACCCTGCAGGTCTATCTCCTTAACAAGCTCCATGCGGTTGCGCATGTCGCGCACCGAGAGCTTATTGTCCTCGTTGAGCACGCACATATAGTTGAGTTTTCCCTCGTCGAGCGCTATCTGGAAGCGGTCGTTAGCCTGGTCGCCCACGAAAGCATACGAGTAGTTGTGGATGTCGCTGTGCGCTATCTCGATGTCGCCCGAGAGCTTGTTGTCGTCGGCGTCGAGCAGAGAGAAACCCACGTACGGTATCTGCAGGCGCAGCGTGAACGGGTTGCCCTCGCGCGGAGTGAGTCGGCAGCTGATGCCGTCGTCGCCGAAGTCGTCCTTGCGCACGACGAAGCCCTCGTCGGTCTCTTGCGCGCGGTCTATCTCGACGGTGCCCTGTCGCCATGTGAAGTCGAACACAATCTCCTGGTCGTCCTCGCGCACTACAGAGAGGAATCTGTCTGGCGAGATGCCGAGATACACCGCCTCTACCGGCTCTACCTCCTCGTCGCCCTCGCCGAGCACACAGATGTCGAGACGGCCCACCATCGGGTCGTCTTCCCAGTCGTCGGCGTCGGCTCCGTCGGCGCGGAACACCACAAACGAGAGGCGGCACTGCTGGCGTGTGCCGTCAGCGCGGCAGATGAAATAAGATGTTTCTTCTGGTACGTAGACCGGCGTGCTGATGTACGGGTTCGTGCAGCGAGCCGAGTATTCTACCTCGGTCCAAACGGACGAGGCGTGTGTGTTTTTACTGCTTGTCATATATGCTTTACAATGTTATCCTTTAATCTTTTCGGGTGCTGTCTGCCAGGAATTGCGGCAAACGGAGTGCAAAATTACTAAAAAATGGCGAAATGAGCAAGCACAAAAAGAGAATTGAGAGTTTCTTGAGTTGAGAATTGAGAGTGGAGAGTTGAGAGTTATGATTTGTTTTATTGCTAACGTTTAAATCATGAGATTTTTGCATTGGTAATCATAACTCTCAACTCTCCACTCTCAATTCTCAACTCAAGAAACTCTCAATTCTCAACTAAATAAAAATTATTTCTTCTGTGTTTTCGAGAACGAGTACGGAGCGTCGCTCTCAGCTGTGCCGCGCTGCTTGTTCGGCTCCGACGCCATGTCGTAAACGAACTGAGCGCCGTTCATAAGGTCGGTGCGCGTAACGTAGTTCTTCGTGTAAGGAGCACCGTTGAGCTGCAGCGTCTTCACGTAGCAGTTCTCGTCCTCGTTGTTGCGTGCCTTGATGCTCACGTTCTTGCCGTTCTCGAGGTGGAGCGTCATCTCGTCGAAGCGCGGTGCGCCGAGCACATACTCGCCCGAGCCTGGGCATACCGGGTAGAAGCCCATTGCCGAGAACACATACCATGCAGAGGTCTGTCCGTTGTCCTCGTCGCCGCAGTAGCCGTCGGGGTTGGCGTTGTACATGCGGTCCATAGTCTGACGAATCCAGTACTGCGTCTTCCAAGGCTCGCCCGAGTAGCCATAGAGGTAAATCATGTGCTGTACGGGCTGGTTGCCGTGAGCATAGTTGCCCATATTCATAATCTGCATCTCGCGAATCTCATGGATAACGGCGCCGTAGTAGCTGTCGTCGAACAATGGCGGCACGTTGAACACAGAGTCAAGCATCTGGTTGAACACCTGCTTGCCGCCCATGAGGTCGATGAGTCCCTGCGGGTCGTGGAACACCGACCATGTGTAGTGCCAAGCGTTGCCCTCGGTGAAGGCGTCGCCCCACTTCAGCGGAGAGAACGGCTTCTGGAACTCGCCGTTCTGCAGACGACCGCGCATGAGGTTGGTCTCCTTGTCGAACACGTTGCGGTAGTTGAATGCGCGCTTGCGGAACGGTTCAAGCTCCTTCTTCGACTTGCCCAGCTGCTTGCCGAACTGGTATATGCACCAGTCGTCGTAAGCGTACTCGAGTGTGCGAGCCACGTTCTCGTTTATCTTCACGTCGTAAGGCACGTATCCCAGCTTGTTGTAGTATTCGTAGCCGAGACGTCCGGTAGACGAAACGGTCGGGTGAACAGCCTTTGTGCCATGCACTACAGCCTCCCAGAGCTTCTCGGCGTCGTAGTTCTTCAGTCCGCAGAGGTAAGCGTCAGCCACGATAGACGCCGAATTGTTGCCCACCATGCAGCCGCGATGACCCGGCGAAGCCCACTCGGGCAGGAATCCGCTCTCCTTGTATGCGTTCACCAAGCCCGCCTGCATCTTCTCGTTCATCGACGGATACATCACATTGAGCAGCGGGAAGAGACAGCGGAAGGTATCCCAGAAGCCGGTATCTGTGAACATATAGCCGGGCAGCACCTCGCCGTTGTACGGCGAATAGTGTACGATTTCGCCCTGCGCATTCTTCTCGTAAAACGAGCGTGGGAAGAGCACCGAGCGGTAGAGGCACGAATAGAACGTGCGCAGGTGGTCGATGTCGTGCGACTTCACCTCTATCTTGCCCAGCACGTCGTTCCATGTCTTGCGTCCGCGCGCCTTCACAGCGTCGAAATCGTCGTTGCCAAGCTCCTTGAGGTTCTCTACAGCCTGCTCCTCAGAGATGAACGACGAGGCGATGCGCACGTTGAGCTGCTCGCCGCGCTTTGTCTTGAAGCCTACGATGGCACCGGCGTGGTTGCACTGGCTCACCAGTTCGCCGCTCTTTATCTCGCCGTTCACAACTACGGATGTATATGCGAACGGGCGGTCGAACTTCATCACGAAGTAGTTCTTGAAGTTCTCGGGCACACCGCCGTTGTTCTTTGTCGTATAGCCCACAACCATGTTCTGCTCGGGCAGCACCTTAACGTATGAGCCATCGTCGTAAGCGTCAACGACGAAGCTCGCCTGCTCAGCTTCGGGATACGTAACGCGCATGATGGCAGCACGCTCCGTGGGCGCAATCTCGGTAACGACATCGTAGTCGGCAAGGTAGGCACGATAGTAGTAAGGTGTAGCCACCTCAGCCTTGTGCGAGAACCACGACGCGCGCTTCTCCTCATCGAACACGGGTGCGCCTACCTCAGGCATAACGGCAAACTGACCGTAGTCGTTAATCCACGGACTCGGCTGGTGGGTCTGCTTGAAACCTCGCAGCTTGTCGGCAGAATAGGTGTATGTCCAGCCGTCGCCCATCTTTCCGGTCTGTGGTGTCCAGAAGTTCATGCCCCACGGCATTGCAACGGCAGGATAGGTATTACCCGTAGAAAGCGAGTGCTTCGACTCCGATCCGACAAGCGTGCTGACATAGTCGACCGGCTCGTAGGTCTTGGCAGTGCCTGCACATACGGAAGCGAGTGCGAGCACGGCTGTGAATAGTTTTCTCTTGTTCATATTTGTTTGTTTTAGTTATTGTAGATAATGCTTATAGAAGGCTTTCCGCAAACGACGGAAACGCACTTGGTGCGAAGAAGGCACGCTTCTTCATTGCAAAGTTAGCGATTTCAGACGAAATACACAATAAATAACGCGCACATACGTTATTTATTATAAACAATAAACACATGAAAGCAATAATTTCGCTCGCAATATTCCTCATGGCTACGCTCACGGCGTGGGCAGACAGCGCAAAGGACAGATGGACTGTCTATCAGAGTTACAGCAACATCACGGAGATAGAGCCGGCAGGCACGGTCTGCTTCGTGCTGGCTTCAAACTCGGTGTTCTCTTACGACACAACCGACGGACTCGTGCAGACCTACGACAAGGCTGGCGTGATGTCGGACGTGGGAGTGAGCCACATAGCTTGGGCTAAGGCTTCGAAACGACTGGTCGTGGTGTACACAAACTCGAACATCGACCTGCTGTCTGCCAACGGCGACGTGATAAACGCGCCCGACTTCTACCTGAAGACGACGACGCTCGACAAGACTATCAACCATATCGACTTCGACGGACCGTACGCTTACCTCTCCACGGCGTTCGGCGTGGTGAAGCTGAACACGCGCGACGGAGCCATCATGGACACTTACGACCTGGGCACCAACGTGAGCTATACGTACGTGAAGAACGGATACCTCTACGCCGAGTCGAAAGAACGCGGACGCCTGCGCTGCAAGCTCACCGACAATATGCTCGACAAGAGCAACTGGGTGCGCGAGGACGGATTCACCACGCTGCGCGAAGACCGCACCAACGTGCAGGACGCACAGACCAAACTATGGTGGACAAAGACCGCCGACGGCAAGCTGACTTACTACGCTCTTGATGCCGACGGCAAACGCACATACATGACGGAGGGCGTGCAGCCCGAAGGTCCTGTGTCGAACAACTTCTACCGCCTCTACGCTCACAACGGAAAGATATACGCCGTGGGCGGAATGTGGAGTCAGGAGAAGGATGGCAATCTGCCTGGCGAGGTGCATGTTTGGGACGGCACTACATGGAGCCACTTCGAACAGCCTACAGACGAACAGCTTGGTCATAAGAACGTCGACTATTTGTGCATGGACTTCGACCCGCTGAAAGAGGGCCACGTGATGGTGGGCGCCAAGAGCGGTCTGTACGAGTTTCAGGACGGCAAGTTCGTGAAGTGCTACAATAGTAACAACAGCCCGCTCGAGTCGGCTACAGCCGACAAGAGCAAGAACTATGTCATGGCAACCGGCGTGAAGTACGACCCTACGGGCAATCTGTGGGTGCTGAACAGTCATATTACAAATCCGCTGAAGATGCTCGGCAAGGACGGCGAGTGGAGCGTGATGAACAACATCGGATTGACGAAGGACAAGGCTTGGGATGTGAAGGAGCTGTTCCTGAGTCCGACATACGGCTACATGTGGTTCGTGAACAGCTACTGGGAGGAGACAAAACTCTTTGCCTACGACTACAAGAACAACAAGCTGTACGACGCAGGCGGACCAACATTCACAAACGAGGACTACACTACGCTGAAGCCATACTATCTGTTTCATGTAACGGAGGACAAGAACAAAAATATTTGGCTGTCGACATCGGCGGGTCCGCTGTATATGACGCCGAACGACGTAGCTAACGGCGGCGGACAGGTTACGCAGCACAAAGTGCCGCGCAACGACGGAACGAACCTCGCCGACTATCTGCTCTCTAACGTAGAGACACGCTGCATCGCCGTCGACGGCGGCAACCGCAAGTGGATAGCCACTTCGAGCGGTGTATTCCTCATCAGCGACGACTGCAACACGCAGATCGAGCACTTTACTACCGACAACTCGCCGCTGCCTTCGAACACGGTCTACTACGTGCTGGCAGACCCTAACTCGAACATGGTTTATTTCGCAACGGAGAAGGGTCTGTGCTCGTATCAGAGCGACGCAACCACACCGAACGAGAAGATGACGAAGGACAACGTGTATGCATACCCTAACCCCGTGACGCCCGACTACACTGGATACATCACCGTGGTGGGTCTGAGCTATAACGCCGACGTGAAGATTGTGACCTCGAACGGCACTCTCGTAAACCAGGGCAGAAGTACGGGCGGTTCGTACCGATGGAACGGATGCGACCTTAAGGGCAAACGCGTGGCGAGCGGCATATACATGGTAGAGGCAGCCACCGAAGACGGCGGCAAGGGAACGGTCTGCAAGATAGCTGTTATCAACTAACTCCAGGTGGATATGATTTCTGTTTGCATCGCTACATACAACGGCGCAAGGTACATAGCCGAGCAGTTGGCGTCGATACTCAACCAACTCTCTGCCGAAGACGAAGTGGTGGTGAGCGACGACGGGTCTACGGACGGCACTATCGACATTGTGCGCAGCCTCAACGACCGCCGAATACGCATCGTTGACGGACCGCGGCGCCACTCGCCTACGCTCAACTTCGAGTGGGCGCTGCGCAATGCCAAAGGCGAATACATTTTTCTTGCCGACCAGGACGACGTATGGCTTGAGGGCAAGGTGACGAGATGCGTGGAGGAACTGCAGAAGTGCGACTGCGTGGTGAGCGACGCGAGGGTTACAGACAGCCTTCTGAACACAACAAGCGAGTCGCTCTTCCAACTGATGCACGTAAAGCGCGGACGTCTCTCGAATCTTCTCTGGCGCAATGGCTATACGGGCTGTTGCATGGCGTTCAAGCGTGAGGTGCTGAGCAAGGCGCTGCCCTTCCCTACCGACATCCCGATGCACGACATCTGGATCGGCAACGTGGCGGCTTTCTGCGGCAGGCTGCACTTCATCGACGACCGTCTACTGCTGTTCCGCCGACACGACACGACAGCTTCGTGCAACGGCAAGGGAAGCAATTACTCGCTTTGGCAGAAACTTTCGTTCCGCTGGCACACGCTTAAGAATATCGTCAAACTGAAAACCGGAATAAGATAACCTTTTCTCAATACGCGATAGGAAAAAACGTGATCTATGACTCTTAGCATAATAATACCTATATATAATGTGGCAGACTCGCTGCGCCGATGCGTAGACAGCGTGCTTGCGCAGCGCATCAGCGACTGCGAACTGCTGCTCGTCGACGACGGATCGACCGACGAGAGCGGACGAATAGCTGACGAGTATGCCGCTAAGCACGCTTGCATCAGGTGCTTCCACAAACCGAACGGCGGACTCTCCGATGCTCGCAACTTCGGACTGCAACATGCCGTGGGCAGATACGTAACGTTCGTGGACAGCGACGACGAGGTGGCGACTGATACGTATGCGCCGCTGCTCGATGCGCTCGCCAAACATGCCGAATACGACATCATCGAATTCACAATGCTGCAGAAGCCTGGTTTGCCCGACGAGACGCTGTTCCAGCCTGGCGAACATGTCTTCGACGATGCGCTCGACTGGCTCGCCTACATGGGTACGGAGCATTGCTGGGTGTGCAACAAGATATTCAAGCGCGAGCTGTTCGACAAAGTAAGGTTCCCAATCGGAAAGAAATTTGAGGATATGCTGACGCACATCGAACTGATAAAGCAGCACCCGTGCATAGCTACCGTCAACCACGGACGCTACATCTACCATTATAATGCGGAGGGCATAGCGGCAAAGGACAAGGCTAACGGACTGACTTCGCTGCTCGAAGCACAGCTCACTCTGGTTGACAAACTGGGCATAGACACCCGTCAACGACGCTGGCACCGCCTGTATATGAACATGCTTACGGCGCAACTCTACACCTTCCGCTGCACAGAGACCATAATTCTGAAACCTCAGCGCATAGCCCTTTCGGGTTACGCTACGTGGAAAGACTCGCTGAAGGCGCTGCTCGTAGACACAATCGGTCTGCGAATGACGTGCCGTTTATTCAAAACATTAAGCCGATAAGATTATGAAGATTGTATATATTGTTGAGGATTTCGCCGAGAACGGCGGTGTAGAACGCATTGTCTCGCTGAAGGCTAACGAGCTTTCAACAAAGTACGGGCACGATGTAACGATAGTGTCTGTGTACAAGGACGAACGACCCGTGCTGTATAGTCTCGACAAGAGCATAGGGTTCGTGAGACTCGACGTGCCGTTCGCCACAAAAAGCCACGGACGCATTGCGACACTCGCAAGTAGGGTGGCGACGCTCGCACGTGCTGCAAGCCGACTCAACAAGGCGGTGAAGCAGCTCGACCCCGACGTCATCTTCTTCACCACAACGCTCGGCGCACTGCTTCTTCCGTTCTGTCGCACGAAGGCAAAGCGTGTGTACGAGTCGCATCTTGCGCGTCCGTTCAATCCGTACCAGCAGTTGTTCTGGCTCACAAAGCGTAGCGCCGACGCCGTTATCTGCCTCACGATGGGCGACATGCACGCTTTCGGAGACGGCAGGAACGTGCGGCTGATACCCAACTTCATTGAGCAACCGAAACGCAGCGTGGCTGACTACGGTCGGAAGAAGGCGATAGCTGTGGGCAGACTGGAGAATCAAAAGGGGTTCGATATGCTTATCGACTGCTGGAAACGGGTGGCTGAACAGCATCACGACTGGCACCTGGACATATACGGTGTGGGGTCGCTCCACGACAAGCTGCAAGAACAAATAGACCAGCTGCGTCTGAACGACTATATCACACTCTGCGGACGCTCCAACAACATAATGGATGTCTACCCCGAATACAGTCTGCACATCATGTCGTCGCGCTATGAGGGTCAGCCGATGACACTCATCGAGGCGCAGGCGTGCGGTCTGCCTTCTGTTGTATTCAACTTCAAGTTCGGTGCGGCTGACATTGTGCAGAACGGCGTCAACGGCATCATCGTGGAGCAGGACGACCGCAAGGCGTTCAGCGAGGCACTTTGCAAAATGATGAGTTCGGAGGATATGCGCAAAAAGTACGGAGAGAATGCGCTCGAAGTGGGCAAACAGTATTTCAAAAACAACGTGTTCAGCAAGTGGATAGAGTTTTTGGAATTTATCTCAAAAGCGTAAATAACGGAAATGCAAAACAGAATACATTGGCTTGACAACCTACGAGGACTCTGTATGGTGGCAATACTATATGATCATACAGAGACATATTATATTGGTAAGAATGCAATAATCACAGACTTGTATGTAACGGATGCGTTGTACCTATTCTTCATCATATCAGGATACTTCATCTACAAACCTAACGGAGAAGTTTGCGTAAAACACAAGATGAAATCGATATTACGAACACTGATCATACCATATTTCATATTCACAACAGCAATGGCAATCCCAAAAGCCGTAGCTAATGGCAGAGAGTTAGACCTTATAGGTATAACAACAAATATATTGACCGGTCAGGCTTCGTGGTTTGTGGCGGCACTTGCTGTCGCTGAAATACTGTTTATCTCCACATTGAAAATAGTAAAGGGAAACATAAAATGGATGCTTGCGGTGTGCACAACTACATTTATAGCATCTATTTGGCTCTCGACTGTCACAAGCTATTGTTTCTGGCAGATAGATAATGCGCTGATGGCGATGCTATTTCTATTAATCGGTTATGCTTATCATAAATACGAGCCGAACATAAGAAACGACATCAAGTGGATAGTGGTGTGTCTATTGGCATTTGTGTTTTTAAAGATTTATGTAGTACGGGCAGACATAACATTGACTATATGGCACATCAACATCAGCAACTACGTAGTATTCGCAGCAAACGTAGTAATTGGTTGCCTCGCTATGTTCGGACTATTCCGTAATCTTCCATCATGTAGAATGCTCGAATGGATAGGAAAGCACTCACTCGTTTATTACTTCTTGTGTGGTGGTGTGCCGCTTCTTGTCAGCAAATTAGCTGCGCATGTCGGTTTCTATTACAACAATAGCCATGTAAGGGTGTTCGTAGCATTTGCTATTGTACTTATTGTCTCTACAATCCTCACATGGACAATCTACCGCTACATACCTTTTGTCACTGGCAGAAGCCGTAGCAACCGACAATGGATAGTAGGTTAGGCATTGTTGACCATTTAACCTTTGGCAAGCAGTGAGCGATATAATTGTTCGTACTGCTCTGCTACGTGGCGGTAGTCGTGATACTTGTGCACGAACTGTATGCTCTCTTGCGCCATTCTTTCGAGCGTTCCGTCGGTGAAGAGGGCGCGCTCTATCGCCGCGATGTTCTCCTCGTCGGGCACATCGGGGCGCACGTTGATAATCGGGCGCAGCGTCTTCTCGCCAATAAACCCATAGTATTCTTCTTCGCCTCCACCTATGACAACCGTTCCTCGAGCCATTGCCGCGAGCGAGTTCATCGACGGGGTGTAGCTGTATAATTGGTCGACAAGCACGTCAGCCTCAGCAAGCAGGTGCATATACTCGTCGTAAGGCACTCCTTCTACGTACTTAATCTGCACCTTGCCGGGATGTCTACGCGCCACCTCCTCAACGAAGGCTGCTATCTTCATTGCGCCCTTCATGAAGTCGCGCTTGGGCTGAAGACCTATAAGGATGGTGAGATGGTGAGGTGGTGAGGTGGTGAGATTTGTTGGGAGTTGAGAGTCGTTGGGGTGAGAGGGTGAGGGTGCGTCATTACCCACACATTTCACCATCTCACCATCACACCATCTTACCATCTCTTCACACTCCATGGGCAGCGGGATGTAATGGAGTTTGGCAGCGTAGGGCGGTTCGTTGTAGTCGAGCCAATACTCGTAGAGACAAGCCACGAGGGCATCAGCCATGTGGGTCGTCTTGCACCACGAAGCCTCAGCACCGTGCTCAATGACTTCAGCAATGCGGTCGCGATGCAGCTCGGCGTTCTGCAGCTGTCCACTCCAACTGGTGTCGGAATAGGCAGGTACGCCCTGCGCCTGACGGCGGAATATCTGTGGGTCGTCGCCGAAGCAGCCTTTCACGACGCGGCGGTTGGTGAGTTTGAGGAAGCGCAGCAGCAGCGTGTTCCAGCGATACATGAGCGGCACAAACTGATAGTTGTGTATCTGCACCACGTCGTTGCCGCACAGTTGCGGCAGATGGCGCAGCAACTGCCACACCACTCGCAAGCCGCCGAGCTTGCCCCAACGCCCGTCGCGGCGCAGGTCGATGTCGCGCGGAGCATCGTGCCAGCCATTGCCGTCGGACATGGTTGTGACGCGGTGTCCACGCTCGACGAGTCCTTTCTTCAGTGTGTTGTGAAGAAAGCTCGCCTCGCCTATCAACAGTATCTTCATATATCGTCTTTTTTATGATGGTGATGTGGTGAGATGGTGATGTGGTGAGATATGTGGGGTAATGTCAACACCTCAACATCTCAACATCTCAACATCTCAACACCTCAATATCTCACAACCGCTTGAAGTTGCCGTTACCGTCGAGCACCTCGTAAGTCTCTACCGTGACACGCTTGCCCTTTATCTGCAGCACGTCGAACGAAGCGTTGCCGTCCTCGTCGCGCCAAGCGTTGTTCACCTGGTGGATGTCGTAGCCACGATAGTGCTGCACGGATTTGGCGTGGGTATGACCAACGAAGAACGCAGCGAGGTTATAGTGCTCAAGAATGTCGAAGAGCTGCGTGCGCTGCTCCTCCGTCCACCACTCCAACGCCCACGCGTCGAAGCCGTAGTGCTGCACGTAGACCACCGGCTTGCCGTCGGAAGCGTACTTCTTCAGGTCGTCGGCAATCCACTGCATGTTGCTCTCGCAGTAGGTGGTGTCGCCGGCAGCGAGTTGTCCGCACACGAAGTGAACACCGCCGATGTCGAACGAGTAGGAACGCGACGAGCGGTGTATGTTCAAGATGCGTCCAGCCTGCTTCATGTCGAGCAACGTAGAGTCGAGGTAATGGAGATTAAACTCCATACCTATGCGATTCTGCTCTGGTCTGCCACTCTCGGGCGAGATATCGTGGTTGCCGAAGGTGGGATACGTGTCGTAGTGAATCTGACGGTAGCCGGGTCCTCGTTCCCAACGCTGTCGGTAGAGATCGAGTATTTTCGGGTCTGACTTGTCGAAGAGGTCGCCGGCGAGTATCACGCCGTCGATGCGTCGATGGTCGCCGAGCGCATTGATGGCGAGAACATGGTGGAACTGGTCGGTCTCTGGCGGCATATCGAAATGCAGGTCGGCAGCAATGACGACGGTGCAGTTTGCCTCACGCTTCTTCTCCGATGCGTAGCCGTTGAGGGCTGAGAGCGCAAAGAGCAGAAGTGTGGCGAATATCATTTTTGTAAGCATGTGATTATTTATGTTGTTATGGTGAGGTGTTGAGATGGTGAGATATGTTGTTGTGGTGATGGGATGGTGAGATGGTGAGATGGTGAGATGGTGAGATGGTGAGGTATTGAGATATGTGGGTAATCTCAACATCTCAACATCTCAACATCTCAACACATCACCATCTCAACACCGCAGGCAACAACGCAATCAGATTGCGTTGTTGCCTACGGCTACTTCCTTCTCCACACTCTCGCCGTCGCCCCAGATGAGCGTCAGCTTGAATGGGATATTCGTATTGATTGTAACTTTCGGTTTCTCGTTAACAGAACTGCGCTTAGCCACCTTGAACGAGATATTGCCGTCGGCACCGAGCGGATAGCGGTCGATGCCGTAAGCGTCGAGCAGCTGCACATCGAGCGTCACGTGCGAGTCCTGTATGTCGGCACGTATGCCGAAGATATACTCGATAAGGTCGGCGATTGGCGGCAGACCAGTCCAACCCACAAAGTCCTTGCGAGCCATGAAGCCCGGCGCAGCATCCTCTGGAGCGTAATACTCCCAGAACGTGCCCGTCTTCTTATACACCTTCAGCACGTTGTTGTAATGGTTCATCACGATGTCGTGAGCCAGTCGGCGATAGCCCTTCTCCACGAGTCCCGAAACAACCATATAGTTGGTTCCGGGCCATACGCCGCCTTCCCAGTAGCGTCCGTTAGCCTTATACTTCGGGTTGTCGGCAGCAAGCGATGCCACACGGTGCGGACGGTTGAACTTGCAAGTGTCGTCGAGATGCTCCACGAGTCGGTCGAGGCGCTGCTTGGGCAGCACATCGGTATGCAAAGCCCAGTAAGCATAGATGCCCTGCGTCGTAGAGAGCGAGTCGTCGGCATACTGGTCGTAGAGGAAGCCGTCGCGCTCGCTCCACATATTCTTGTTGATGTACGCCGATAGATTCTTTATGTCGTCCTCAAACTCCTCAATCTCCTGCCAGCGCTCAAGGTAGAAGCCCATCTTCAGCAGAATGTTCGCCACCATTATCTGCTGCAGGCAGGCGTCGAGCCATATCATGTGACCGTTGCTGTAGATAGTGTTGTAGCCTTCGGGCACACGTGGCATATTGTCCATGCCGGTGCCCCATCCGCTGCTCCAGTATGTTCCGTTGCGCCATGTGCGGTTCAGCTTCAACCACTTGTAGTAGGCGGCAAGCACGGGGAACACCTTGTTCAGACGATTGTCGTCGCCGAACTGCGTGTAGTAGAGCCACTCCGACCACGGCAGCAGGTTCGGACCGGTAGATGTAGGGTCGTAGCGACCGAAGCAGTCGGAGCCGTCGGCGCGTATCTCGCGACAGATGAATCCGTCGGGATGCTGCTTGGCGTAGAAGTTGTCGAGCGTCTTCTGGAACGGGAAGAAGCGGTCGCCGTAGCGGCAGAACATCGTGATGAACGCATCGTCCCACATGAAGATGTTGCCGTTATAGGCGGGCGAGATGTATGAGGTGACGAAGCCCGAGTCGTCGAGCGGCTGGCAGACGTTCTTCAGACCTATCTGCCACGCCTTCCAGTACATCTCTATCTCCTTCTGGTGTCCCTCCCAATAGGGCGAGGGCAGCACTTTGCGTGCCTGCTCGAAGGTGCCGGGCTTCGGTTTCTCAACCTTCGCCGTGCGGAACGTGTTCTCCGCCACGAGTGTCTGCATCACATACGTGTTCTTGTAAGGCAGCTTGTAGAGCGGCGAACCAGAAGATATGAGGTTCTGCGCTGGCGCAAGCACCGCAAAGAGCGAGGCTGTAAGGGTTAATATCGTTTTCTTCATCTTATTTGTATATTACTTGATTACTCCATATGTGAGCAGCTGCTTGATGCGCTTGAACACGTCGGTGTTCTCGAAGATGCCGGTGAAGTGTTCAGCGCCCGGACCGAAGGCGTAGACCGGAACCATAGCGCCAGAGTGGTCGCGTGTAGAGAAGCAGCACTCTACGCGTCCTTCGTTCTTATCGCCGTTGACGAGCGTGAGTCCGCCAGTCTCGTGGTCGGCTGTTACCACGACGAGTGTCTCGCCGTCTTCTGCCGCCCACTTCATCACCTTACCAATGGTCTGGTCGAAGTCGAGCGTCTCCTTCATGAGCATATCGAGCTGATTGAAGTGTCCGTAGTCGTCGAGCTGCGAGCCTTCAATCATCATGAAGAAGCCCTTCTTGTTGCGGTTCATCAGTTCGATGCCCTTCATCGACGCACGCGCAAGCAGGTCGCCGCGCTCGTCGGGCAGCGGAGTGTCCTTGTCGTAAGGCACGGCAAAGATGTTGCTGTTGGTGTCGTATGCGAAGAAGTCGTCGAGCGAACGCGAAACGTGATAGCCCTTCACACGCAGTTCGTTGAAGATGTCGCGTCCGTCCTTGCGGTTGGCGAACTTCTCCGCACCACCGCCGAACACGAAGTTGACACCACTCGTAGGATAGTCGCCGACGAGTTCTTCTTCCTTGTCGCGGTCGATGTTATGGCAGCAGAAATCACAGGGCGTAGCGTCCCACAGACGGCATGTGACGGCGATGCCCGCATCCTTGCCAAGCTCCTTCGCCACGTCTACGAGCGATGTCAGCGGCTTGCCTTCGGGGTCGACGCCTACGGCATGGTAGCAGGTCTTTACGCCCGTAGCGAGCGATGTTCCGCCCGAACCGGAGTCGGTTACGAGCTTGTTGGTTGCCCAAGTCTTCGACAATCCGGTGGCTGTAGCGTTCTCGAGCCACAGTTTTCCGCGGTTGGCTGTCCACGCCGTGTAGACGTGCATGAGGCTCATGCCGTCGCCAATCATCAATATTACGTTCTTCACCTTTTTGCCTTTCGGTGCCTTTATCTTCTCAACGGCGTATGGTTTGTCGTATGTGAAGGTTTGTGTGGGCATGTTGTACTGTGCGCTGGCTGTGGCTGCGCATACGGCAAGAGCCACAATAGCAAATAGTCTGTTTATTTTCATAATGTTCTATAGATTGTTTGTTATTTTGTTGTTTGTCTTTCTTTCATGGTCGGCAACGGCTGAAGAACAACCTGCGGAGGTCGTTTTCAGTCGACTGCTTAGGTGTAGACAAAGGTAAGAATAATTTTTGTGAACTGGAAAGTTTTCTATACATTGAGGGGTATAATTACGTTTTTTTCTTTACTTTTGCATAGAAACCGCACTTTAGCGTGCGTTATGAATTAATCGAACAACCCCCCAAAAAGAAGAATCATTTATGAGAAAAACATTGCTTCTGATCTTTACGGCTTTGTCATTGTTAGCATGCAACGCCCAAGAGCAAGGGTCGGCAGACATCATACCTATGCCTAACAAGCTGGAGGTGACTGCTGGCAGAGTGCTCAGACTCGGCAGCGAAGTGAAGGTAAGCATACCGAAAGACCTGAACAAGCGGAAGGCAATAGTTGGCTACCTTGAAGGCAGACTGAGCGACAACAATATACGCACCAAGTCGACAACGGCGAAGAAAGCACAGCTGCTGCTGGTGGTGGACAACACTCTGCAGGACGAAGCCTACGAACTGACGGTGACGCCGAAGCGTGCCGTTATAAAGTCGAACTCTCAAGGGGCGGGTTTCTTCTACGGCGTGCAGTCGTTCATGCAGCTGGTGCCGGCGGAGGCTGACGCAGATGCTGCGGTTCAGTGTGTGGAGATTAAGGATGCGCCGCGCTTTCAGTATCGCGGTGCGATGATTGACGTGGCTCGCAACTTCCAGTCGAAGCAGACCGTGCTGCGCTTCATCGACCTTATGGCGGCGTTCAAGATGAACCGACTGCACATTCATCTCACCGACGACCAGGGTTGGCGCATCGAGATAAAGCGCTATCCGCGACTTACGGAGGTGGGATCGAAGCGCAGTCAGACTATGATTGGTCACTCCGACTACTACTATCCGCGCCGATTCGACGGAAAACCGCAGGAGGGTTTCTACACGCAGCAGGACATTAAGGAGATGGTGGCGTATGCTGCCGACCGATTCATCACAATTATACCCGAGATTGAAATGCCGGGACATTCGTCGGCGGCGCTGGCAGCTTATCCGCAGTATTCGTGCGGACTGGGCAAGCAGTATGTAGTGCGCGACTATATGGACATCTTCGACGAGGTGTACTGTCCGCAGGAGCAGACGTTCGAATTCTTGCAGAACGTGCTGACGGAGGTGATGGATCTGTTCCCGAGCGAGTATATACACATCGGCGGCGACGAGTGTCCGAAGAAGGCGTGGAAGGTTTGTCCGCGCTGCCAGGCGCTGATAAAGAAGCTGAATCTGAAGGACGAACACGAGCTGCAGAGCTGGTTCGTCCATCGCATTGAGCGGTTCGTGAACAGCAAGGGAAAGAGCATCATCGGCTGGGACGAGATTCTGGAGGGCGGACTGGCGCCGAACGCCACCGTGATGTCGTGGAGAGGCGAAGTGGGCGGCATTGAGGCTGCGAAAATGAAGCACAAGGTGATAATGACGCCGGGCGACTACTGCTATATCGACCACTATCAGGAGGACCCTGAGCATGCTCCGCTTGCCATTGGCAGCTATCTGCCTTTGGACAGCGTGTATGCGTACAATCCGTTGCCCGAGAGTCTTACGCCGGAGGAGCAGAAGTACATAATAGGTACGCAGGCTAATCTTTGGGGCGAGTATGTGCAGACGGCTGATTATCTGGAGTATATGGCTTATCCACGACTGATGGCTATGGCTGAGGTGCAATGGACCGACGCCGAGAAGAAGGACGTCAACAACTTCCACAAACGTCTTAAGACGCAGTTTGCATGGCTCGACAAGAAGGGCGTGCATGCCTGCCGCAACTTCTATGAGGCTGAGTTCGGCGGCGCATGGAACAACGCGCAGAACGTATATGAGGTGAAGCTCAAGACGCTCTGCCCCGACGCCGAGATACGCTATGCGCTCGACTGCGCCGACGAGAGCCGCTTCAAGGCCTACTCTGCGCCGATAGCTCTCGACAAGGAGACGGAGCTGTGGGCGGCGGTGTACGTTGACGGCAAGCGGATGGGCGGCATAACGCATAAGCGCTTCGCCGTGAACAAGGCTACGGGCTGCGAATATACGTGCTCACCGAAGGCTGCTTGGGAGAATATGCACGAAGGATATGCGCTCACCGACGGACTGCGCGGATTCTCGAAGGACACGCGCTACTGGACGGGCTTCAACAAAGACACGCTGCGGATAGACATCAGTCTGCACGAGGCGACGACAATCAGCAGAGTGAAACTCGGTACGCTCTGGCGCACTTGGAACTCGATGTGGCCGGCTCGCGAAGTGAGGGTAATGGTTTCGGACGACGGCAACGAATACAGAACGGTTGCTTGTAAGAAACCCGAATACGACTTCTCGCTTACCGAGGCTACACGCTTCCCCGTCGAGGTGAAGTTCGAGGAAAGCGGCGCAAGGTTCGTAAGGCTCGTGGTTCTGGGCGGCGGAAAGTGTCATGAGGGTCATTACAACGCCGGCGAACCGAGCGAACTGGCGTTGGACGAGATTGAGATTTACTAAGCACGGCAACCACACGTTTCAAAACAAAATGCAACAAACGTACAAACCAATAAGAACAACTATAAACAACTATAACAAATGAACAAAAACCTATTAGTTACTTTGCTCTTCTTGCTGGCAGCAGGAACCGCATTTGCACAACACAAGTTCCGTTTCAATAACGACGGCAAGTTCAAGATTGTGCAGTTCACCGACATCCATTGGGACCCGACATCTGCCGGATGCGACACCACACGCAACACCATTCTCTCCGTACTGAGTCAGGAGAAGCCCGACATCGCTATTCTCACGGGCGACATCGTTACTGCCAACCCAGCTAAGAAGGGTTGGGAGGCTATAATAAAGATTTTCGACGAGGCGAAGATGCCGTTCGCCGTGACGCTGGGCAACCACGACGCCGAGCCGCAGTATATGAGCAAGCAGGAGATATTCGACGAGCTGTTGAAGTCGCCTTACTTCGTAGGCTCGCACGGACCGCAGGGCATTCCGGGTCATGGCCAGTATGTCATTCCGGTGTACGGTTCGAAGGAGAAGGACAAGGTGCAGTCGCTGCTCTACTGCATCGACTCTAACGATTATCCCGAAACCGACGAGCTGGGACACTACGACTGGATCCACTTCGAACAGATTGCGTGGTACCGCGACCAGAGCAAGCACTACACAGAACTGAACGGCGGCACTCCCCTGCCGGCGTTGGCGTTCTTCCACATCGCGCTGCCCGAATATCGCAACCTAATGAACCGCCCAGGCACTTGGGGCAGATGCGACGAGGGCGAGGTATGCGCGGCTGACATCAACAGCGGAATGTTCGCTTCGTTCGCCGAATGTAAGGACGTGATGGGCGTGTTCGTGGGTCACGACCACGACAACGAGTTCATAGGTCAAGAGAAAGGAATATGTCTTGCATACGGACGTGTGACGGGAACGGACGCTTACGGCGGACTGGTGCGCGGCGGACGTGTTATCGAGATGTATGAGCGCGAAAGACGCTTCGACTCTTGGGTGACTACGCCGCAGGGCAGAGAGTTCGCCTACTACTACCCGTCGGGCATCACGTCGATTGACGAGGAGGGTCCGTATATGCCGGCTCTGAACGTGAAACCGAAGAAGCACGGCGTGAACTATACTTACTATGAGGGCAAGTTCAAGAAGACTGCCGACATCTTCAACAATGGTAAGAAGATGAAGGAGGGCGTGCTCAACAACTTCATCATCACCGAGGCTCGAAGCGAGGACCACTTCGGCTACGACTTCCGTTCGTTCATAAAGATACCCGAGAAGGGCGTCTACTACTTCGACATTGCTTCCGACGACGGTTCGCGCCTGTTCATCGACGGCAAGGAGATTATCGACAACGACGGTTCGCACAGTAAGGAGTTCGTAGCTGGTAAGGTGGCACTGGAAGCTGGTTTCCACGAGATGCGCATCATTTACTTCGAGGACTACATGGGACAGAGCCTTAAGATAAAGATTACGGACAGATACAACAGTAGTCGCATCCTGCCCGATGATATGCTTTACACCAAATAAAATTACCACGTAGGTAAAACATCATTCCCGCATATCGGTAACAATGTTACAGATATGCGGGAATATCATTACCACGCCACGGAAACACCAAAAAACTCCGCACAGCGAAACATTCTGCTGTGCGGAGTTTTTTGGTTTAATAAGTATTAGTAACCGACAGTTAACGAGTGTTTGTAACCGTCGGTTAATGAGTTTTTAATAGCCGTCGTTCTGCTTCAGCGCACCACCCGACTTCGTGATTTCTGTTGAAGGATACGGGAACACCATGAGATGGTCGTCGTACTCTACGGGCTTAACCGCAGGGTTCGCCTCGTTGAGATAGTCCTCGTACGGTCCTACTTCGAAGGTGCTGTTCCAGTCGCTGCGGTCGGCATAGTGGCGAGCACGCGGGTGAGCGTTCAGCTCCTTCTTAGCAAGCTCCTTAATCTCGGCTGCACCAGAGTGGAACCAGCGCTTCAGGTCGTAGAGGTGGTCGCTGTACTCGAAGGCGAGTTCGCAACGACGCTCGTGATAGAGGTCTGCCCATGTAGCGTTGCCCGACAGCGGAGTGAGGTGAGAGCGGTTGCGCACGCGGTTGATGTCCTTTGCTGCGAGGTCGGCATGACCGAGAACGAGGTTAGCCTCGGCACGGAACAGAAGCATCTCGGCAAAGCGTACGAGCGGCATGTGAACGCGCGCTGTAGGCCAGTTGCCGTTAGTGCTTACGAAGCCGTTCTTGTCGGCATTCTCGTACTTGAACGGATCCATGTACTTGTTGATCATGAAGCCCGACTCAACGTCTGATGTAGAGAAGAACTTGCGTGTCTCGCCGAAGAACTGGAACTCCTGACCGTATTCGAGCACAGAGCGTGTGATGCGGGCGTTGCCTGCACCGTCCTTCAGCATCTCCTCGAAGATGTCGTACGACGGCTTGATCTGACCCCAACCGTTGTAGACGCCCCAACCCTTATTCTCAAGGATTACGCCAGGGAACTCGGAGCCACCAGGAGTGTCGCCACCTGTGCCGGCAATGCCGAAGAGGTATTCCTTTGTCCAATAGTTAGAGAAGTCGGAAGAGAAGATGTCTGCGAACTCGGGAGCGAGGTCGCGTCCGTACTCATTCTCCAGAGCGTCTACCATCTTTATCACGTTCTCCCACTGCTTGCTGTCGAACGCAGCCCAGTAAGCATAGACCTTAGCCTTGTAAGCAACGGCGGCTGCCTTGTGAGCACGTCCGCGGTTGTCGATGCCGTATTCCTCGAACTTCGGCAGATACTTGATGGCGTTGTCGAGGTCTTCGATAATCATCTTGTAGTTGTCCACTACCGATGCCTGCTGCTTCGGAATAGAGTTGTCGTAGCCGCCGGCGAAGTCCTCGTAGCGTACGAACGGCACACCCTGCTTGTCGTTACCGTAGCGATAGGCAACATAGAAGTGGCTGAAGGCGCGCATGAAGAATGCCTCGCCGAGTGAGCGTGTCTCTACAGCGGTGAGTGCTGTAGACTGCTGCTTCTTCAGCAACTGCTCCACAACCCAGTTGGCGCGAGAGACGAGGCCGGTAAGGCGGCCGTATGTGCCCTTCAACGGGTCTTCATCGCCTGTATACTGGAGGTTGGCGAGAGTAGGATAGCTGCGCGTACGGCCCCAAACGATGTCACACGCACCGCCCTGCTCCCAGTAAAGTTCGCGACCGAAGAGGCCCTCCTGATGAATCGGCGCATAGAGAGCGTCGATAGCATCTACAGCCTGGTCGTCATTGGTGAAATATTGCGTCGTAGTAGGCTCACCCTCTTTCTGTATGTCGAGGAAATCGCTACACGAGCTCAATAGTGCCGCAGAGAAAACGGCTGTCAATATATATTTTGCTTTCATAGATATTGCTTTTTAGTTGTTTTAGTAAGTAAGTTTCACACCGAAAGAGAATGTGCGAGCCACCGGATACTTCATAGCGTCCCATCCGCCACACTCGGGGTCGATGCCGGTGTAGTCGGTGATGGTGCAGAGGTTCTCGCCACTTACGTAAACGCTCAAACGACTGTTGCGCGAACCGAAGTGTGAGCACTTGCGGAGAAGGTTGGTGAGGTCGTAGCTTACGGTCACGTTCTTCAGACGCAGGTATGAAGCGTTCTCAAGATACCAGTCGGAAGCTGTAGAGAAGTTGCCGTTCGGGTCGTTCTTAGAGAGGCGCGGAATGTCAGAGTCGCGGTTTGTCTCGCTCCATGCGTCGAGGATGCGCGAGTCGCGGTTGAAGTTGCCCTCAACGTCTGAGAGTGTCATGAACTTTGCAACGTTCATCGCCTTAGCTCCTGCCACGCCCTGAAGCATTGCAGAGAAGGTGAGGTCTTTCCATGTGAAGCCTGCAGAGAACGAGAAGGTGTACTTCGGTGTGGCAGAACCACAGTACTGACGGTCGGCGTCTGTAATCTTGCCGTCGCCGTTCTTGTCGATGAACTTCAAGTCGCCAGCCTTTGCGTTAGGCTGAATGCGGTTACCGTTCTTGTCAACATAAGAAGCCGCTTCGGCGTCGCTCTGGAAGATGCCTGCGCTCTTGATGAGGTAGAACGAACCGAGAGGCTGACCTTCTGCATCCTGATAGCAGTAAGGCAGGTTGCGGAACGAACCGCCGCCGGTCCATACACCTGCGTTGCCGTCTGCGTCCTTCACGCCGATGTCGCTAACCCAGTTCTTGAGCCAAGAGAAGTTGCCGCCAACGTAGTACGACCAATCCTTGTTGATGCGGTCGTTCCAGTTGAGCGAGAGCTCGAGACCACGGTTACGCACCTCGCCCTGATTGATGAGCATCGGGTCGAGACCGATAGAGCCAGGCCAGTTCATCGACTGGGTCTGGATGAGGTCGAACGTGCGCTTCTCGAACCAGTCGAACTGCAAAGCCAAACGGTCGTTGAACATATTGAGGTCGAGACCGAGGTCGAACTGCTCTGAGGTCTCCCAAGTCAGGTTGTTGTTGAGAGCGATAGAGTTGTAGATGAATGTATCCCACAGTGTATTCTTCTCAACACCATACTGCGCCTGCTCCTGCCAAGAATTTGTAGAGAGCACTGCCGAACGGTAGTTGTAGCCGATAGAACCGAGGTTGCCCACACGACCCCAAGAAGCACGGAGCTTGAGGAGCGACACGAGGTCGGTCTTCGGGAAGAAGGCTTCGTTAGAAATCTTCCAACCGGCTGTCACAGCGGGGAAGTCGCCGTGGTTCTTGCTCTTAGGCAGACGACCTGCATAGTCGCGGCGCCAAGAAGCTGTGAGGAAGTAGCGGTCGTCGAACGAGTAAGCCAGACGTCCGATGAGCGACACGTTGGCGTCGGGGCCTGTGAGATAGTCCTTGCCAGACACGGAGCCTGCGTAAGCGATATACTGCAGATAGGGCGACTCGTCGGCAAATGTCTTGCCGTTCAGCTCGAAACCGCGTATGTTGAAGTGGTCGGCTGTGGTAGAGAAGAGTGCGCCTACGGTGTGCTTGCCGAAGGTGTTGTCGTATGTAAGGGTGTTCTCTGTCTTCCACTGGTCGGTGCGGTATGTGCTCTCGGTGAGCGAGTTGCTGCCGTCGGGCTTACCTACCTCGTCGCGACGCGGCGTGAAGCCTTTGTAGTGGTTCGACTGCAGGTTGTATGTGAAGCGGCTCACGAACTTCAAACCTGGCACTACGTTCGCAATCTCCAATGATGTGGTTGACCAAGCGTCGTTGGTGCGGTCGAAGATGTTCTTGGAAGAGAGCGTGCTGATTGGGTTCACAGCGTCGCCATGAGCATCGGCGAAGTTGTTGCCATATGTAGCGATGTACTTTGGATCCTCGGTTGTTGTTCCGCCGAAACCGCTCTTTGTGAACGGACTGTAAACGGTGGCACTTGCCGGCATGTAGATAGCCGAGAGGATAGGTCCGGTGTAGCCCTCATTGGTGTCTGTAGTGCGGCTCTCGGTGTTCTTCCATACGAAATCTTCGCTGATAGAAACCCACTTGTTAATCTGATACTTGCCTGTATAGTGCAGGGCAAGGTTCTTGTTGAACGTATAGCGCATTACACCCTCGTCGTTGTCGTAAGCGAACGACAGACGGTTGGTGAATGTGTCTGTACCTGCGTTGATGGCTACGTTATGGCGCTGGTAGAACGCTGTGCGGAACACCTCGTCCATCCAGTTTGTGCGGGTTGTTGCAATCCACGGGTTCTTCTCTACATCCCAACCGTTAGGCAGAGCCAGACCTGCGTTGGCGTAAGAGCGCTTGCGCATCTCTATCTCCTGCTGTGCGTTGAGCGGCTTGGGCAGGTTTGTAGCGTTGCGCACACCTACCATACCCTCATAAGAGACTGATGTGGCACCCTTCTTTGCCTTCTTTGTTGTCACGAGCACTACGCCACCGGCTCCCGACTGCGCGCCGTAGATAGCTGCTGAAGCGGCGTCCTTCAATACTACAATCGACTCGATATCGTTGAGCGAAGCGATCGGTGCACCGGGCACTCCGTCTACTACCCAAAGCACGTTGTCGCCGTTCTGCGAACCTTGACCGCGGATTACGATGTTAGGAGCGGCTGTAGGGTCGCCACCGTCGGCAGCAACGGTTACGCCTGCCAACTGACCCTGCAACATGCCCTCGGTAGAGGTAACTGGGCGCACAGCCAGCTCGTCGACATTGCTCACAACGCCAACGGCTGCCGAGAGGTCCTTTTTCTTTGTAGCGGTACCGTAACCGATGGCTACAACCTCGTTGAGCATCTTGCTGTCCTCATCAAGGACAACAACGATGTCGCGGTTGTTAGCGCCAACCTTCACTTTCTTGGTTGTATAGCCTACATATGAAATCTCGAGTGTGCCTCCGGGCAGCACCTGAAGACCGAAATTTCCATCTACATCAGTAACTGTGGCTGCCTTGTATCCCACGAGCTTAACGGAAGCGCCAATGATAGGCTCTCCGTTCTGATCTTTCACAACGCCCTTGACGGAAATGCTACCGCGCAATGGCTGTTGAACCTCAGTCGTATTGGAGAAAGCAATGCCAGCATAAGCCGAAGAGGAAAACGACAACATAGAACATGCGGCTACTCCGAAGATGCCCCACATCCAATTTTGTTTAGAAATACCTTTTCCCATGTTCAATAAATTTTAATTAATATATGCAATAGATTATTATTCGCTGTAAATGTAATAGTTGATATTCATTGCAAATGTAGGCAAAATATTAGAATCAAGCAAATAAATGTTTCGAAGATTTAAATAATGAAACGTTATTTTAATGATTAGGCACCAAAACAACTTGAAATGCGTGCGAATACGACAGATTGGCAATCAACTCTTTATTATTTTCACAAACTATTGACAGCAAAAAAAAACACGCATAAAGTTTGCCGTTACATATTAAAATGCTAACTTTGCAAATGGAAAAAGCTATACATTATCATATAATGTGGCAGACCGACAACGAAACAAACGTTTTTATACATAAAACAATAAACAATTATGGTAAACTACAAAGAATTGGGCTTGGTGAACACACGTGATATGTTCGCAAGAGCCATCAAGGGTGGTTACGCTATCCCTGCATTCAACTTCAACAACCTCGAGCAGCTCCAGGCTATCATCAAGGCTTCTTCAGAGCTGAAGTCACCGGTTATCCTCCAGGTATCTAAGGGTGCACGTGCTTACGCTAACGAGACTCTTCTCCGTTACATGGCAGAGGGCGCTGTAGAGTACGCTAAGGAGCTTGGCTGCAAGCATCCTGAGATCGTTCTCCACCTCGACCACGGTGACAGCTTCGAGCTTTGCAAGAGCTGTGTAGACCTTGGCTTCTCTTCTGTAATGATCGACGGTTCTTCACTTCCTTACGAGGAGAACATCGCTCTTACAAAGAAGGTTGTAGAGTACGCTCATCAGTTCGACGTAACTGTAGAGGGCGAGCTCGGTGTATTGGCTGGTGTAGAGGATGAGGTATCTTCAGACGTATGCCACTATACAAAGCCTGAGGAGGTTATCGACTTCACAAGCCGCACAGGCGTTGACTCACTCGCTATCTCTATCGGTACTTCTCACGGTGCTTACAAGTTCACTCCGGAGCAGTGCACACGCGACCCGAAGACTGGCAAGCTCGTTCCTCCTCCATTGGCATTCGACATTCTCGACGAGATCATGGAGAAGCTCCCGGGCTTCCCAATCGTTCTCCACGGTTCTTCTTCTGTACCGCAGGAGTATGTTGACATGATCAACGAGTACGGTGGCAAGTTGCCTGACGCTGTTGGTATTCCTGAGGAGCAGCTCCGCAAGGCTTCTGCTTCTGCAGTTTGCAAGATCAACATCGACTCTGACTCTCGTCTCGCATTCACCGCTGCTGTTCGCAAGGTATTCCACGACAAACCAGGTGAGTTCGACCCGCGTAAGTACTGCGGTCCTGCACGCGACCTCATGGAGCAGATGTACAAGCACAAGATCACAGATGTGCTCGGTTCTGATGGCAAGCTCGCTCAGTGCTAATCAAGCTGCTTAGCATTTAAAGCTAAATAAAATGGAGCGCTCGAAACGTTTATCGTTTCGAGCGCTTTTTTATTAGGATAAAACCGAGTAGGTGAAAAAATCCTCCATATCTTCCAGAAACAGTGTAACCATCACAATATGAGAACAATAAAGGCTGGCAGATAATTTGCAAATAGAGTTATCTACCAGCCTATCTCCCAGGCATGGTATTTAACGAAAAAAGGTGAGCCGTTTGGGAAGGCACAGACTTTATTACATCTATGACTCTTTGGGATAGTTATGAGCAATCTCTTAAGAACGGAACTGGCGTAAAGTGTAAGAAAAAGGATGTGATGAATCTGCGTGCAATCACATTCAAGAGCAAACGTGATACATTGATAGACGGCTTCATCGAAGCAGCCCGATTCTTGGTCAAACAAGGTGTATATGCTCCTGACAACCTCCCTTACAATACTCAGTTTATTCCTTTGGCTGCTATATTTGCATACGATATTAGTCATAAGAAGGTATTGACAAACCTTACAAACCTTACAAAATTATCGCGTTGGTATTGGTGTGGAGTGTTTGGTGAGTTGTATGGTAGTGCAAATGAAACTCGTTATGCACTTGACATCAAAGAGTTGTTTGCTTGGATAGAGGATGATAATGTTATCCCTGACACTGTATCTCGTTCAAGTTTCTCAGCAACACGTTTGCTGACTTTACAGACAAGAAACTCAGCAGCATATAAGGGCGTTATGGCACTTCTACTAAAAGAGGAGCCTCTTGATTTTATGACTGCTGGAAAAATGTCCGTTGCTACCTATATGCAAGAAAGTACTGATATTCATCATATTTTCCCTGCTAGTCACTGTGAAAAAGAAAAACTGCCAAGAGAAAAGTGGAACTCTGTCATCAACAAGACTATGATTTATGCATCAACCAATCGATCTATCGGTGGTGATGCTCCTAGCAAGTACATCAAGGCATTGCTTAATCATAAGATTTCTCAAAATGACTTAGAACTGGCGGTTGCTTCTCATCAGATCGACTTCAATCTGCTTGATTCTGATGATTTCGATGGCTTTATCATTGATAGAGCAAAGAAGCTTCTTAATCTTATTGAAAAGTCAACAGGTAAGTCAACTTCAGGTCGAGGTACTAAGGAAACCATTGATGCATTTGGCGCTTCGAGTAACTTCAACTTATGTTCAGCCAATAATCCCAATTATATAGATGCCATAAGCAAAAATTCCCTTCCATTTGTGATGCATGGAAGGGATTTATTTTATATGCCGGCCGTAGTTATCGGAATACCGCGACGTGTATCATTTGACGATATATCTACTGTTCAAAAACAATCTTGTTTATCCAAAAGATTAGATAACCGGCGTGAAAATCCATTAAGGATTTTTATTTTATCAAGATTTTCTTCCCATTACAGATATAGATGTTTCCAGAAGTTGGATTTTCTGCTTTTCTTCCTAACAAATCGTAGTAATCACCATTATCTTCTTTACCATCAATTACGGCACTGTCTATACCGGAAGATGGGAAATTGTCGGTTTCTATAAAATTCGTGAAGTAATTCCAGCCCCACGCATTGCGGTATAAATCCGCAGAACCAATAGGAACATATACAGGAGTATCCTGAGGGGTTCGGTTGACAAAGTCACCACCATAATTACCAAATGGTGTCCAGCCGGGATTTAGCTCGCTGTCTATGCAGACAGGAGGTATTTTGGATGCACAATAGATGCTTTTTACATTTTTCCAGCATTCGCAACTTTCCGCACCCAAAGTTTCTAGTGTTGAAGGGAAATAGATAGTTTCCAATCCCTTGCAATAGTACAGTCCCTCGAGGCCAATAGATTTCAAGTTTGATGAAAGTTTAAGTTCGTGTAACTTACCGCACTGCCAGAAGGCTCTGTCTCCAATTTCTACAATGCTGTTCGGCATGATAAAATCTGTAAGTCCGATACAGTTGTCAACAAAGCTTTCAGGAATTATTGTCAAGCCTTCAGGGAAGCGAACTTTTTCAAGTTCATAGTTTAACGCAAAATGATCGCTACCCGGGAAGGATTGACATGAATTCGGCAATATTGCCTCCTTTAAACGAGTCGCATAGAAAGCTGCATCACCGATTTCCTCCAACCCATCTGGAAAATTACATTCTGTAATTTTAGTGGAGAAGAATGCGCCGCCATTGATTTTTTTCAAGGTTGTCGGCAGGATAACATTGCCGGTCAATGATTTACAATTGACGAATGCCATATATCCTATTTCTTCAACACCTTCAGGAATAATAAGAGGATTAACATTCAAGCTGATGCAGTCCGAAAAGCATCTTTTATTGATTACTTTTAAAGAGTTTGGAAAGTTTACATCTTCAAGATCAATGGCGTAACAGAATGCCCCTTCACCTATCTCCTCCAACCCATCGGGAAGTATGATTCTGCGAAGAGGAATACAATCTATATACTCGGATCCGGGAGTATATTGCTCCGACTGATACCAAAAAGCATTTTTTGGTATTCGATTGCCCGCTATTTGTGCATATTCAAGGTTGGCTACAGTCAAACCTCCGTAGAAACTACTGCTCCAAATAGTATGAAAATCCGCCGCATTGATTGGACCACGCACCACAAGCGAGTCAATATCATTTATATCATCTCCAAGCACTGATTCAAGAGACCCATATTTTGTTAGTGTCACATCTTTGAATTTCACCTCGGAATGAGGTTGATTCATTATTCTCGCATTTCGAGGAAGGTTATCAAAATCAATGCCGGAATCATTCATTCCTGAATCTAAAACATTGATGACATTCCTTTCATGTGAAGACTTAGAGATGTTACCTAAAAGCAAACAATCGTATTTCTGAGCTGAAAGCTGTGTTAACGTGGTTAATACAGCTGCAATTATACACAATATTTTCCTACTCATATTACAAATATAAAGAGGTACTATTGCTAATATGATATTGACAATAGCACCTCATTTTAGCATTACTCTACAACAGTGATTTTTTTGCCGCGAATATCAAAAGAATCCTACGATTGAGCTGACACAAGCTCTTTTTTTACTGCGCATACCTGGTCCTAAGGTCGAATATAGGGCGTGGAAAGCGATTTTACGGACTTAATAGCCCCAAATAATAAAACTCGCCAAATCATCGGTTGATGACTTGGCGAGTTCATAATTTTAGTCTGTGGAGGGGACAACCTAATAAGTCAATACTTTTTCAGTGCCCTCCCGTTTGGCTCACCTTTTTATAATTATAAATGTTAGTTACAAATTTATTCTGCAGAGAGTAATCTTAAATGTTATTTACAAATTTATTCTGCAGAGTAATCTTACTTTTAGCCGATTACTTCAGATCCATAATCTGCTTAGCAGTCTCGTCGTCAGGACGAACCTCGAGCAACTTTGCAGCCCACTGCTTAGCGTCAGCTACTTTGTCGTTCTGGATGTAGTGAACAGCGAGATACTGGTATGCTGTGCCGAGCTTCTTCAAGTCGCCTGCGCTCTTCTCCGGCTGTGACTCTATCTTGTCGATGAGCTTCTTGTAGTAAGGAAGCGCAAGACCAACCTTCAAGTCAGGGTTGATAGCGTGGTAGAAGTTAGCCTGCTTGAAGAGAGCATAAACAGCCGCGTAGTCGAACTTCTCAGCAATCTGACCGTAGATGTCGGCAGCCTTCTTCAGAGAAGCCTTCTTGGCAGCCTCGTCTGTAGCAGCCTCTGACTCCTCAAGATAGATGTCAGCGAAGTTGTCGTACTCCTTGTATGTGCACTCGTCACCCTTAGCAGCGAGGTAAGCCTCGTAAGCAGCTACAGCCTCAGGGAACTTCTTAACCTTAACGTAAGCGTCAGAGATGAGCTTGTTAACCTCCTTGTTCTCCGGGGCAACCTCTGTGATGTGCTTGTAAGCAGAGATAGCGTCGTCTATGCGACCTACGTTCAGGAGAGCATCAGCGTAGTATGTATAGTCGCTTGCTGTGTACTTAACGGTGTCGGTAGCTGCGAAGAGCTTGTCGCCGTACTCTACAGCTGTCGGGTAGTTCTTCTGCTTGTCTGAAGCGTAGAGAACAACGCGGTTGAACGCACCGTAGCTCGGGTACTTCTGAATACCCTTCTTAGCAAGACCTACTGCCTTGTCGTAGTCCTCAAGAGCGTATGCAGTAAGAGCGTAGTCGAAGAGGATGTAGTCCTCGATAGTTGTCGGGTCGGCAACCTTGTCGTAGTGGGCCATAGCCGACTTCAACTGACCATTGCGTGAGTACATACGACCTGCAGCTGCGTCAACAGGATAATCGGGCTTAACAGCGCGGAGCTTCTCGAGCATTGCAACAGCTCCGTCCGGGTCTACCTTCTGGTAAACGGTAGCGTATCTTACGTATGAAGTCGGGTTAGCCGGCTCATAGTAAGTACCCTGCTCGTAGAAACCGGCAGCCTTACCGCCGTCGTCCTGAGCAGAAGCGATGTCGCCGAGGAGGATGTAACCCTCTGCACTCTTGGCGTTAGCCTTGATAGCGAGGTTAGCTATTTCCTCTGCCATCTGGTAGTTCTTAGCCTCAAGGAAAGCACGACCGAGAGCTGCGAGAGCTACAGCGTCCTTCTTGTGAGCCTTCTTAAATTCCTTAACCTGATCCTTAGTAGCGACAGCGTCGCCCTTAGCATCTACGATAACTTTTGTGATAGCGTCGATATCAGCCTGTGATGTCTGCGCCATTGCCGGTACTGACAAACTTGCGAGAAGCAGTCCAGCTACGAGATATTTAATAGTCTTCATAATTCGTATTGTTTAATTTGTTAATATTCCGTTTACTGAATTGATGTTATAACAACACACTTAGTTTAAATGGATGCGTGAACATTAGCTTATCTTAGCGAAAATTCGCAATTCTAAACTATTGGTTGCTCACCTGCACGTCGCGGATGGTTATCTCGCCGCGTGAGGGGAGCAGACCAGCCTTGAAGAGGATGAGCTGACCCTTAGGCGACTCGATAAAGTGGGCGAAGCCCCACGGCAAGCCGCGCTTCGGGTCGTTGAGCAGCGCCCAGATAGTGCGCACGAACGGATAGCGTCCGTTGAGCAGCCAAGCCTGATAAGGTTTCCATGAGTTCATGGCTGTAGCATGGTCGAGCTTTGAGACAGACATCACGCGGATAGCCTTGTTCCATGTGGTGTTGGTAGAGTCGCGCTTGTCGTTGAGCCAGTTGCTGCCGATTACCCCGATGGCGTTCGGTGTGCGTGCCACGTAGTCGATTACGTCCTTGCTGTTCTTGGCAGCGAAGACGTTCGGACTGTTGATTGGCTTGCCGCCGAGGATTGAGTCGCAGCAGTAGTTGACGGCGCTCGACTTGCGGTTGTCGAAGCAAACCCAAATCTCACCGAGCTTCGAACCAGGGTTGACCTCGTTCCACTTTGTCTTCTTGCCCAAAAGGATGTTCTTTACATCCTTCACGCTGATACATGAATCGAGGTTCTGGTTGTTGCAGATTAGCGCCATGCCGTCGTATGCGAGACGCACCGCTTCGGGGAGCATGTTCAGTCCGTCCTTTACGTATGTGTACTCCTTCGGAGTGAAGTTGCGTGCGGTGATGGTGAGCCATGTCTTCTGCTTGAGAAGCATATTTACGCCGTCAATCTCGTTAGTGTAGATAGGTTTGAGCTTGGTATTGGGGCATTGCATCTCGTAGACGCCGATAAGCTCGTCGATGATAGGACTGAAGCTCTCGTCACATGCAAAGCTGATTTCGCCCTGAGTTGTTGTGTCGGTTCTGCCGTCCTTGCGTTTCTTCTCGCCGCTGCACGACGCCATGACGAGCATCATTGCCACGAGAGCGAGTATCGATATGTTCCTAAAATTAGTCTTCATCGTTTCTTCTACTTTTATTATAGATGATACATACAGGTATCGGCTGCGCCGCTACTGGATGTATAACGCTAAATTCTTATATATATTGTGAGATACAGTTCAAATTAAGTGGACCGCATGTGCAGTCGGTGGGGTGAACGCGCTACAGAGCGCCGAATGTTGCATTGCGCAGAAGTATAGAACTACAAGCGCCAATAAAGAGTTGCGGAGTGGTTTGAAACAGTTTGGTTTCGAGAAACCTGATTTTAAGCTACAACCATCCATGAGCTCTGGCATAAAGCCGTAGCCACGTGGATGGTTGTTTATGTTAATCCTGCCCGACCGAGGTCAGGCAAGATATTAGAATGCGTTGCGTTTACTGGAGGCGGAATGATACCGGCACCTGATACTTAACACGCACAGCTGAACCGTTCTGCTTACCAGGAGTCCAGCGCGGCATGTTCTTAACCACGCGCATAGCCTCACGGTCGAGTGACGGGTCAACACCACGCAAGATCTGTACGTCGGTGATAGAACCATCGCGTTCAACAACGAAGCCTACTACTACACGACCCTGAACGCCGTTCTCGGCAGCCACTGTCGGATAGTTGATATGGCTTGAGAGGTAACCCATAAGCGCTCCATCGCCGCCAGGGAACATAGGCATCTGCTCAACCACGGTGAAGATCTTATGCTCCTCAACGTGCTTCGGAGGCTCGGGAGCTGCGATTTCTTCCTTAGCCTTGAGAACGGCACCGCCAACCTCGTCGTTACCCTCAACGGTGAAGGCGCCGACAGCCTTATCGCTCTTCTGAACCTCGTCGAGCTTGATCTCGTCCTCTTCCTTAACTTCCTCGTCCTTCTTGATGATAGGAGCGGTGAACTTAACAGAAGACTTAACCTGCTCTACTACCTTTTCAGGCTCTTGCTTGATGACTTCCTTCTTCTCGACCTTAGCTTCCTTCTTTTCAGTGTTCAGCTTGGCAAGCTCTACGGCCTGAGTATTCTCAACCGTCCTGTTTGCCTCGGCCATTTTCTGAAGTTGGAGACCGAGATAGAGGAGTGCTGCAGCAAGGCCAACGATGACAAGAGCCCAAACGTTACGCTTGCCAGTGCCTTTGCGCAACTTGTAGGCTCCATATGACTGGTTTCTGCCCTCAAACACGAGGTCAGTCCATTCATTGGATATCAAATCTATTTTTGACATTTCTTCGTCCTTTCTTTAATTATTAGTCATTTACTTGATACCTTTTGAGGCAAGGAGCTTAGCGTCCTGCTCATTGATCTTGTCAATGACATAAGTACCAATACTGCAGATAGTCATCTCGTCCAAAGCATCAACCATGTTCTTGTATGATGCATCGTCAGTACACTTGATGATGATGGTCATAGTCGGCACCTTGCCAGACTCGAGCTCACCCTTCTTAATCTTAGTCAGAGCAGCGTCATACACTTCCTCCGGATAAGCAGCCGGGTTAGCGAGCTTCTTCTTGTCAAGAGCGTCCTTTGCCATCATGATGTCCTTAACAGGCTGCGAGCCGTCCTCGGTGATGTGGTTGAAGAGCACCGAGCGGATACCCTTCTGTCCCCATGTTGTTTCCTTCAGACAGTTCGGGTCATCGTACTTAGGCAAGCCATCAACGTGATAGATCTTGTCGTTACCACATACAAAGATTGTAATGGTCTGTGATGCCTTAGCAGCGTTACGATCCTTATCAGAGATATTCTCGTCGTTCGAAGGCATGGTCAAGTTCATAGTCTGAGGCTTAGCCAAAGATGTACAGAGCATGAAGAACGTGATAAGAAGCATCATCATGTCCACCATCGGCGTGAAGTCCACGCGGGTCTGCATCTTTTTCTGTCTGCTTGCTTTTTTCTTTGCCATGTCTTAGTCCTCCGATTTTGTTTTAAGTGCGGTAATGAGATAGTAACGGTTCTCGCTCATGTCCTGGAGCTCCGACATCATCTTCTTGATGGTCTTGTACGGAGTGCCTGCGTCCGCCTTGATGGCGAGCTTCATTTCCGAACCGTTGTTATCGCGAGCCATCTTAACCCAATCCTGGAACTGGCTCATCTTACCGTCCACGCTATCAGTAGGGATACCCTTTGTAGCCTGGAATTCGTTCAATCTGTCTTCCTGGTTCAGAGCGGATCCGAGATCCTGCATGTTTACACCGATGGTAGCAGCGCCCTGAGCAGTCTCTACCTGCTTCTTGGTGAGCTGTACGCCATACTGGTCTGCCATGCCCTGAACGAGTTCGCCCATTCTTCTTGGATTGTCCATACCTACGAAGATTCGGCCGTCCTTATCGCAGAGGATTGTCAAGACATTTGTCTCCGGCACCTTGATTTCAGATACCGAGCCTGGAGTAACGACCTTCACTGCCTCGTTCTTCACGAATGTTGATGTCAACATGAAGAATGTAAGCAAGAGGACCATCACGTCAGACATAGGAGTCATGTCTATCCAAACGTCCGCTTTCTTAACTTTTACTTTACCCATAATGATAAATGTTTTAAAGGGTTAGTAAAATTAAGCCTCGTCTGCGTGGTTTGCTTCGTATGTCTTAGCAATAGTGTAACCTACTTCGTCAAGAGCGTATGTCAGCTTGTCGATCTTGTTTGAATAGTAGTTATATGAGACTACGGCTACCCATGATGTCAAAATACCAGATGCGGTATTAACGAGGGCCTCAGAGATACCTTCAGAAAGCTGGAGAGAGTCACCACCACCACCTGATGCAAGAGCGGCGAATGAACGGATCATACCAACCACAGTACCGAAAAGAGCGGTAAGAGTACCGAGTGTAACGATAGTTGCGATGATAGGCATGTTCATCTGCAGTGTAGGCATCTCGAGCTGTGTAGCCTCCTCGTGAGCCTGCTGGATCTTAGACACCTTAGCAGCGCGCTTGAGGTTAGGTGTGTTCTCCATTTCCTTGTAAGCTGCGATAGAAGCGCCAACAACGTTAGCTACGCTACCCTGCTGCTTGTCGCAAAGCTCCTGAGCCTTAGCCATGTCGCCTGCTACGATAGCCTTCTTTACAGAGATAACGAACTTGCCGAGTGAGCTCTTACCGAAAGCTGTGCGGAGAGCGAAGAAACGCTCGATAGAGAGAGCGATTACAGAGAAGAGAAGAGTGATGATCACAGGAACGACAACACCACCTTTGTAGACTGTACCCATGAGGTTACCGTCCTTAACCGGCTGTGTCGGATCACCGTTTACGAAGTGCTCAGGTGCACCAAGGATGTACTTGAAGAAAAGCACTGCGAGTACAAAACATACAAGGATGATAAAGAACGCATTTTTAACACCCTGGAATCCAGAAGACTTTTTCGGATTCGCTTTAGCTTGTGTAGTTGCCATAATTTTTTTTAAAGTTTAATAAGTTATTAAATGGTTAATAAAAAATTCTCTCTTTATGTTAGTACTATTTCTGCATAGTATTAGGATTGTTTGCCAATAATTGCTTTCTTGCACTATTTTAGCATGGCAAAGTTAGCAAATAATGGCAAATAATCATACTATTGTAGAGCATTTAACATTTTTTTATTTCAGTTTAGCCAACGTTTCCTTTATGCGGCGCATAGCCTCGCGGATATTGTCGTCGCTGGTGGCGTAGCTCATACGGAAGCAATCGGGGTCGCCGAAGGCGTCGCCGCCTACTGTTGCCACGTGGCCCTCTTCGAGGAGGAACATGGCGAGGTCGGTGGAGTTGCTGATGGTCTTGCCCTCATAGCTCTTGCCGTAGAAGCCCGAGCACTTGGGGAAGAGATAGAACGCGCCCTGCGGACAGTTCACTTCCAGACCGGGTATCTCCTTGGCGAGGCTCACGATGAGGTCGCGGCGGCGCTCGAACGCTTTGCGCATGGTCTCAACGCACTCCTGCGAGGTGGTGTATGCTGCCTCGGCTGCCTTCTGGCTTACTGAGCACGGACCGCTTGTGTACTGGCCCTGCAGCTTGTTGCAGCCCTTCACGATCCACTCGGGTGCGGCGATGAAGCCGATGCGCCAGCCGGTCATGGCGTATGCTTTCGACACGCCGTTGACGATGATGGTGCGCTCCTTCATGCCGGGGAACTGCGCGATGCTCTCGTGCTTGCCCACGTAGTTGATATGCTCGTATATCTCGTCGGCGAGCACGTACATGCCTTCGTGACGCTTGATTACCTCTGCGAGTGCTGCGAGCTCGTCCTTAGTGTAGACGCTGCCTGTCGGGTTGCTCGGCGAGCAGAGGATGAGCATGCGTGTCTTGGGTGTGATGGCTGCCTCGAGCTGCTCGGGCGTCATCTTGAACTCCTGCTCGAAGCCGGCGTTCACGATAACTGGTGTGCCGCCTGCGAGCTTCACCATCTGTGGATAGCTCACCCAGTAGGGTGCGGGTATTATCACTTCCTCGCCGTCGTTTACGAGTGCCATAACGGTGTTGCAGACGCTCTGCTTGGCGCCGTTCGACACGAGTATCTCGCTTGTTGTGTAGTCGAGATGGTTCTCGTTCTTGAGCTTTGCCACTATCGCCTTGCGCAGATCCATGTAGCCCGGAACTGGCGAATAGCGCGAGAAGTTGTCGTCAATGGCCTTCTTGGCGGCCTCCTTGATATGGTCGGGTGTGTTGAAGTCGGGCTCGCCGACGCTCATGTTGATTACGTCGATGCCCTGGGCCTTCATCTCGCCGCTCTTCTGCGACATTGCAAGTGTCTGCGACGGAGCGAGACGATTGAGGCGATTTGATAATTCTGCCATAATTATAAATATGTATAGTTATAATTACTTGCAAAATTAAAAAGAAATTCTGAGTTTGGCGAATAAAATATAAAGGAATTAAAACAAAACTACGAAATGAAATGATATTTTGTTATTTTTTAAACATCAAGAGTCGTAGTTTAATGCATCGGACGGCGAACGCAACCCGATCGGACGGCGAACGGAATCCGATCGGACGGCGGACGCAACCCGATCGGACGGCGGACGGAATCGGTGACGAAAAAATTACATTCGGCTCTTCTGACTTTGTCCTGCGCCAGTTCCCTTATACTTGCTATTTGTGGCATTAAAGCGATAGCGGATGCCCAGCGTGATGCTACTGACGGAGTAAGCATCGTAAAACAATGTTCGTGCAGCGCCAGAATAGAACGTGCGGTACTGATTGCCGGTGGCGAATAGGTCGGATACGTCAAGGGTTAACGTCAAGCGATTTTTAAATAATGCCTTGTAAAGAGAGAGATCGGTGTTGAAATATCCCTTACGTATATTTTTGTTTCCCATGTTTCCTTCGGTCTGTGCGGTCATTACGAGCGAAGCCGTCAGCCACTTGAAGTCGAACGTGTTGGTAAAAGAGAAGACAGCCACTGGATTATTGAGCTTATTGCCCACGTGCGTGTCCATCTTGAGCCATTGTTTGTAGAGCATCGCCTCTAATGTGGGATGCCAAATGCCGTAGGTTGGATTCAGCGTCAGTCCTGCCTGAAAGGAGTTATAGCCGTTGATATTTTCCGGACGGGATAGCGACTTTATCGGATTGTTCTGATACGACTGCGTCATCGTGCAAACCTCATCGGAGATATGCGAACAAATCAGTTGCAGATTAACCCACTTCCATGAGAAAGCGTAAGTAAGATTGCGCGTTATAGATGGTGTGAGGAACGGATTTCCCGATTCGTATGTGTACTGGTTGTCGTACTGCACACCACTTCTGAGTTCGTTGTAGCTGGGACGATAGATGTCGGCTGCGTATGTCAGTTGCATCTGGGTCTTGCCTACGGGTAGCGAGAGGGCAAGCGACGGAAACCAGTTGCTGTACGTCTTGCTCTGAAGGTCGATACGAATCTCGTTTGTGTAATAATCAAAGTCGTTATACTCGTAGCGCAAACCTGCCTGCACAGAAAGCGCCCCGAAGGAGCGGGTGTAATCTACGAAAGCCGAAGTCATCGACTCTTTCACTTTCTCGTTCTCATTACTCGTAACTTCCGGCACGATGGTGTATAACATTCGACGATTAAGAGAAGAGTATTCGCCACCTACCGACAGTTCGCCCTTGAACAGTGGGAAACCAAGAACAAGTTTAGAAGCAACCAGCGAGTTGCGGTTGTTGCGGTAAGAGTCGGCTTGAGAGTTTTTTATCTGGTTGTCTTCACCGGTGACGCTCTCTTTTATAGTCATCCTATTCTTGTCACCATACCAATAGTAATCGGTATTGAAGTCTATTTTGAGTGCCCCTATCTTGCCTACATAATAGGCATTGGCAAGATATTTCGAGGTATGGCCAGGAGAGAAATAGTCTCCACGAGATGTCTCCACGAGTTGATCATTGCAGTATGATAGGGCTTGCTGGTGTTCCTCTGCCGAACACTTCTATATCTCCGTCTTTAGCCGACACGCTGGGGATGCGTGAAAGCAACTGCTCCATATTGGCAGTTTTCTCCAACACGCTACCTGATACCGTCGTCGTCATTCCTTCACCGCTCAACACCGTCTTGGGCAGTTGGCTTCTTACAACGATTTCGCCGAGCATCCAGGAATCTTCACTTAATCGGATGACACCCATGTCTTCTCCACGACAATCTCTGAAAACTGTCGTATAACCAATTGATGAAACCTTAATGATTCCGTCATTGCAAGGAGAATCTATAACAAAGCTACCATCCTCGCCACTCACAGCCCCCTTGACAAAGGCCGAATCTCCACGAGTCAGAAGCACGACATTCACGAAAGCCAAAGGTTCTCCTTTAGTATTTTCAATCTTTCCCTTAATGTTCTGCTCCATTATCGGAGCAAAAGACATAAGCGATATAAGCGCCGCTATCATTACCTTAATCATAATCGCTATTTTTTATTTTTAATACTAAAAAGATCATTTGCTCTATAAAAAAAGGAAGAGAACAAGAGTTTGGGTATATACAAATAGCATACACCCAAGCTCTTGTTCTCTTATCGTTAGCATTGCTTGCGGCTGCGGAGGCTTTCACCTCCGCTACTTGATTATTACTTCAGATGCAAGGTGTGACCCATACGGTCGCGCTTTGTCTTGAGATAGCGCTCGTTGTACTCGTTGGGTATCACTTCGATGGGCACGTTCTCCACGATTTCGAGTCCGTACGACTCTAAGCCTACACGCTTTGTTGGGTTGTTGGTAAGCAGACGCATCTTGTGCACGCCGAGGTGGCGCAGCATCTGTGCTCCGCAACCGTAGTCGCGCTCGTCGGGCTTGAAGCCGAGGTGCACGTTGGCGTCTACGGTGTCGTAGCCTTCCTCCTGCAGCTTGTATGCCTCAATCTTGTTCATGAGTCCGATGCCGCGGCCTTCCTGCTGCATGTAGACTACAACGCCCTTGCCTTCCTTCTCTATCATCTCCATAGCCTTGTGCAGCTGCTGTCCGCAGTCGCAGCGCTTAGAGCCGAGAATGTCGCCCGTAGCGCACGACGAGTGTACACGCACGAGCACAGGCTCGTCTTCGCGCCACTCACCCTTCACGAGAGCCATGTGCTCGAGTCCGTTGCTCTGCTGGCGGAACGGCACGAGGCGGAAGTGTCCCCACTCTGTAGGCATGTCTACCTCCTCGCCCACTTCGATTATCGATTCCTTCTTCAGGCGGTAAGCGATGAGGTCCTTGATGGTGATGATGCGCAAGCCCCACTCCTCTGCCTTCTTCTGCAGGTCGGGCATGCGTGCCATCGTTCCGTCCTCGTTCATTATCTCCATGAGTGCGCCGGCAGGATAGAGTCCGGCGAGACGGCAGAGGTCGATTGTAGCCTCGGTGTGTCCGCAGCGGCGCAGCACGCCGTTGTCCTGGGCGTAGAGCGGATTGATATGTCCCGGGCGACCGAAGGTCTGCGGTGTAGACGCAGGGTCGGCGAGCGCCTTTATGGTAGCTGCACGGTCGTGGATAGACACGCCGGTGGTGCATCCTTCGAGTTTGTCTACTGTGACGGTGAACGGTGTGCCGAGCATCGACGTATTGTCGCTCACCTGGTGCGGCAGGTCGAGTTCCTCGCAACGCGAGAGGGTGATAGGTACGCAAAGCACGCCGCGTGCGTTCTTCAGCATGAAGTTCACCTTTTCAGGAGTTATCTTCTCGGCTGCGATGATGAGGTCGCCCTCATTCTCGCGGTCTTCGTCGTCAACCACGATTACGAACTGTCCGGATTTAAAATCTTCGAGAGCGTCTTCGATGCTGCTCAGTTTGAATTCTCCCATAGTATTTTAGGGTTTATGAGTCGGCAGGCTGCGGTGGCTGGAGTGTCTGCTCTTACCCACAAACATCTTGCCCAACTCTGGTTAGTTTTATATTTATTCTTAATTTTCTGATTGTTGTCTGTGTCTTTTTCTCGTGCGCTACTGTCGGCTGAGTATATCCTCGATGCGGCGTATTATCACGTTGTTCTCAGCCTGCACTACCTTCAGGTCGCGCTGCAGACGCAGGCGGTAGCGCCACATGCGCATGTAGAGCACGAAGCCGAGCGGTATGACGGCGGCAGCCACGATGTTGAGCCACTTGCGCTCGAACGGACGTGTGTGGGCGCGCTCCGACATCACGGGGTACTGGCTCAGATGGTTGATGATAGTGCGGTCGCGCGAGTTGCTCAGGTCTTCTATTATCTGCTCCAACTGCGGCACGATGCGCTCCATCACGTTGTCGGGCTCGTACTTGAAGAACACTTTCACCCAGCTCGGCGCGTGCTTCAGACGGTGAGTGAGCGAGTACTCGGTCAGCTCGCGGTTCATCTGCTTCAGCTGCACAAGGTTCTCGGCGTAGTGCGGGTCGTTTATCACCACCTCCTTGCGGTATATCGGGCGCTTGATGCGCAGTCCGAAGAAGCGGCGGAAGGCGTTGGCGTACATGTCGGCGTTGAACACAACGGAGTCGTTCGTCGCCTTGTACGTGAAGAACACCGCCATCGGCACGAGCACGGCTGGCGCAAGACTCTTGCCGAACCAGATTGTCCACATGCCGCTTCGCGCCATTCGGTAGCCCGAGTTGTCGAGTATGTAGTAGAGAATGAACACGAGCACCGATATGAGCACAGGCAGACCCAAGCCGCCCTTGCGAATGATGGCTCCGAGCGGGGCGCCGATGAAGAAGAAGATGATGCACGACAAGGCGAGCGTAATCTTTGCCACCCACTCTATCTTGTGCTGGCGGATGAGTCGGTCGCCGTCGTCGGTGATGAGCGACTTGAACTCGAGGTCGTACTTGCGCGACGCCACGCGGTTAAGCGCATAGCTCACAGCGGAGCGTTTCTGCTGCGGCGCAAGTCGGGCGTATACGGAGTCGACATTGTATGATGCGCCTTTGGCGAGCTGCAGGGCACGCAGCGAGTCGGCCTTCGACACGGTGCCGAGCGTGTAGAACAGACGCTGGTCGGCTGTGTAGTAAGAGTTGCCGATGCTGTCGTACACATGCTTCAGCGAGTCCATATCGTGGGTTATCTGCGTGAAACTCTTTCCGCGTGCGTCGTTGGAGAGCGACGATCCGTCTGTCACGTTGAAGTCGGTGTCGAAGTCGAGCACTATCTGTTTCTGCACGAACGACTCGCGGCGGTATGGCACCGAAGCGCTGCCTGCCATCTCCTGCGACTGCATGTTCTCGAACCACTCGCCACTCCACAATGTGAGCAGCAGATGCTTCTTCTCGGCTGTCGTCTGCAGCATACCCGAATCGGCAAGTATTATCGCCTGGTCTTCGTAAGAGCCGGTCATGCGGTATATCATGATGCCGTAGAGTTTGCCGGTGTCCATGTTCTTCTTCGAGACGTAGATGTTAGAGCTTGGTATTCCGTCGTAGAACACGCCTTCGGGTATCTCCAGTTCTGGACTTTTCTGCTTCATCGACATCAGCATCACGGCGAGCTTGCGGTGAGCTTCGGGTCCGATGGAGTTCTGGAAGTAGATGGAGAGCACGCAGATAGCCATACTGATGGCTATGAGCGAGCGGAAAGCCTGCATGAGCGAGATACCGGCGGCTTTAATGGCTGTAAGCTCCGAGCTTTCGCCGAGGTTTCCGAAGGTAATAAGCGAGGAAAGTAATATTGCAAGCGGCATAGCCTGCGGCACAAGCATAAGACCCATGTGCCAGAAAAATTCGGCAAGAACGTCCATGGAGAGACCCTTGCCGATAAGCTCGTCGACATACTTCCATAGGAACTGCATCATCAGCACAAACTGGCAGATGAAGAACGTGCCTATGAACAAAAGACCGAACTGCTTTGCAATGAAAATATCTAATTTCTTTATACGAAACATCGTGAGAGTTTTTACCTTATTATATATATAGGACGGAACGTGCCGCCGGAGCATACATATAAGAGGTGGGTATATGTTGACTTTTATGCTGCAAAATTAGCATAAATATTTCATATACTCCCCGAAATTAAATGATTTTAGTATTTTTACGGCTTCACGGAGCCGCTCTGTCTACATCTACACTCCGCATCTGCGGCGCAGACGCTCGAAGTTGTGCGTCCAAATGTCCATCAGCCACTCCTTGTCGCCGTCGTCGGTGAAGTCGGTGACAGAGAGCATATAGCCGCCCGTGAGGCTACACATCTCCATGCGTATCTCTACATACGAGCCGTCGGTCTCGTCGTTCCACGACCAGCGTATGCGACCGAACTTTTCGAGCACGCTGACCGTAGCCCTGCGCACTTCATGGTGGCGGTTGGCATCGCCCCAGGTGCAGGTGAGCTGGTCGCCGTCGAGCGTAACGCTGTCGGCAATCCACTTCTGAAGACCCGAATCGGTACCTATGAGCTGCCAAATTATGTTCTTCGAGGTTGAGTTGAGGAGGTGTTCGACTGTGATTTTGTTTTTCTCCATATCGTTTTTAGTAGCTTAATTACTATATATATAATGTAGTGACAGTGCAAAGTTAAGGAAAAAATAAATAATTTGCATACAAAAGTGATTTTTTTTGAAAAAAGTTTTGGAGATTAACAAAAAAGCATTACCTTTGCACCCGCAATCAAGAACGATGGCGGGATAGCTCAGCTGGTTAGAGCGCATGATTCATAATCATGAGGTCCCCAGTTCAATCCTGGGTCCCGCTACAAAAGAACGAGTTAAAGACAATTCTTTGACTCGTTTTTTTGTATCTATATCAATTAAAAGCAGATTTAACACATCTTTTACCGCATTTTTTCTACAATTAACACGTTATATTCTTGGTTTTTAGTACCTTTGCATTGATTTTCGTAAAGTGTGCGAAAGACGCTGCCACAAAGCGCATAACAACCGCGTCCGACGACAATTACGACTGATAACAACAAAGAGTAAAAGGATAATCAACAATAATAAAAGAAACAATGGCTGGAACAAAAAAAATCAAGACCGCGCTTATTTCTGTATTCCATAAGGATGGTCTCGACGAGCTCCTGAAGAAACTCAACGAAGAAGGTGTTAAATTCCTCTCTACCGGTGGCACTCAGGCGTTCATCGAGAAGCTTGGCTACGAGTGTCAGGCTGTAGAAAGCGTCACTTCTTATCCGTCAATCCTCGGCGGACGTGTTAAGACTCTGCACCCACGCATCTTCGGTGGCATCCTCGCTCGCCGCGACAACGAAGGCGACCGCCAGCAGATGGCTGAATACGCCATCCCTGAAATCGACCTCGTTATCGTTGACCTCTATCCGTTCGAGCAGACCGTAGCAAGCGGCGCTTCTGAGGCCGACATCATCGAGAAGATCGACATAGGCGGCATCTCGCTCATCCGCGCCGGCGCAAAGAACTTCAACGACGTGGTAATCGTTCCGAGCAAGGCTGAGTACAAGGTGCTCCTCGACATCCTCAACGCTAACGGCGCAGAGACCACTCTCGCAGAGCGCAAGATGTTCGCTGAGCGCGCATTCGGCGTAAGCAGCCACTACGATACTGCAATCCACGTTTGGTTTGCGAAATAGAATTTTTAATTTTGAATTTTGAGTTTTGAATTATGCGCTATGCGCATTTTGAATTTATCAGTTTTGAGTTATGAATTCAAAATTGAATAATTCAGCATCGGCTTAGCCGACAATTCAAAACTCAAAACTCAAAATTCAAAATTCAAAATTGCGACTGCAAGTCGCAATAACTCAAAACTCAAAATTCAAAACTCAAAATTCAATAAATGGGATTTTTTTCATTCAGACAGGAAATTGCGATGGACCTCGGCACTGCCAACACCATCATCATCAGCGACGACAAGATTGTTGTTGATGAGCCTTCGGTAGTGGCACTCGACCGTCGCACAGACAAAATGATTGCTGTCGGCTCGAAGGCAAAGATGATGTATGAGAAGACTCACGACAACATCCGAACCATTCGCCCACTCCGCGATGGAGTCATAGCCGACTTCTCCGCTTGCGAACAGATGATGCGCGGACTCATCAAAATGGTACACTCTGGCAGCCGCCTCTTCACCCCGTCGCTGCGTATGGTGATCGGCGTTCCTTCGGGTTCTACAGAGGTTGAACTGCGCGCCGTGCGCGACAGCGCAGAACATGCTGACGGACGAGACGTATACCTCATCTTCGAGCCAATGGCTGCTGCCATCGGTATCGGTATCGACGTAGAAGCGCCGGAGGGCAACATGATTGTCGACATAGGTGGCGGTTCTACAGAGATTGCTGTCATCTCACTCGGCGGCATCGTGTCGAACAACTCTATACGCACTGCGGGTGACGACCTCACTGCCGACATTCAGGAGTATATGTCGCGCCAGCACAACGTGAAGGTTTCTGAGCGTATGGCTGAGCGCATCAAGATTCACGTCGGATCGGCTCTCACCGAGCTTGGCGACGAGGCACCTGAGGACTTCATCGTTCACGGTCCGAACCGCATCACCGCTCTCCCAATGGAGGTGCCGGTATGCTATCAGGAGATTGCCCACTGCCTCGACAAGACTATCGCAAAGATTGAGAACGCTGTGCTCTCTGCTCTTGAGAACACTCCGCCTGAGCTTTATGCCGACATCGTGAAGAACGGCATCTATCTCAGTGGTGGCGGCGCTCTGCTGCGCGGTCTCGACAAGCGCTTGCAGGAGAAGATCAACATTCCGTTCCACATCGCCGAAGATCCGTTGCACAGCGTAGCTATCGGTGCGGGTGTTGCTCTTAAGAACATCGACCGCTTCTCATTCCTTATGAGATAAGCTAAAAGTAAAAGAGTAAAAAAAGTAAAAGAGTAAAAAGCTCTCAACAGTAAATAACATTTAAAGGTAAGAAGGTAAAAAAGTAAAAGAGTAAAAAGAGTTGGAACGATGATACGCCCTCTGCTTTTTACTTTTTTACTCTTTTACTTTTTTACTTTTCGACTATGCGCAACTTATTAGATTTTCTTTCACGCCACAACCATTGGTTCGTCTTCCTCCTGCTGGAGGTGGTGAGCCTCACTCTGCTGTTCAAGTACAACAGCTATCAGGGCAGCGTGTGGTTCTCGTCAGCTAATGCCGTAGCGGGAAAGATGTACGAATGGGACTCGTCCGTTAAGCAATACTTCGCTCTTACCGAAGTGAACCGACAACTCACCGACCGCAATATTTACCTCGAACGCGAAGTGGAGATGCTGCGCGAGCAGGTGCTGAAGACAAACAAGGACACTACCCTCGTCGAACGACTGCAACAGAACGTTATGCGCGACTATGAGACCATTCCGGCAAAGGTCGTCAGCTCGTCGCTCGACAAGGCTAACAACTTCATCACCATCGACAAAGGCAGCGCCGACGGCGTGCGCAAGGATATGGGCGTGGTGTGCGGTCAGGGCATCGTGGGCATCGTCTATCTCTGCAACGAGCACTACTCGGTGATTATTCCGGTGCTCAACGAGCAGTCGAACATCAGCTGCGCCATACGTGGACGCGGCTTCTTCGGCTATCTGCGCTGGTATGGCGGTTCGCCGGAGTCGGCTTACGTAGAAGACATTCCGCGACATGCTCACTTCCGTTTGGGCGACTTCGTCGTTACGTCGGGCTACTCGTCGGTATTCCCGCCGGGCATCATCGTCGGACGCATCAAGCATGTGTACAACTCCGACAACGGACTCTCGTATCGTCTCAACATCTCTCTGTCTACCGACTTTGCACGTCTGCGCGACGTGAGCGTCATCAACGACCGCGAGATGGACAAGAAACTCGAATTACTGCGTGCTGCGGAGGATTCTCTGAAGGCGCGCCAATAAATATATAGAAGAAATCAAATGAGCCTGAATTTCATCAGAAACATAATATTCATCATTGTGCTGCTCCTCGTGCAGACGCTGCTGCTCAACCATATCAGCGTCTTCGGATGCGCTACGCCGTTGCTCTACGTCTACTTCGCACTTACCATACAGCGCGGAGAGTCGAAGTGGGCTACGCTGCTGTGGTGCTTCGCGATGGGTCTTCTTGTAGACATCTTCTCGAACACTCCGGGCGTGGCTGCCGCAGCAATGACTCTCGTGGGTTTCCTGCAGCCTTACGTCATCGAACTGTTTGCCCCGCGCGACAGTGCTGAAGACCTGCGCCCGTCACCATTCACATTCGGCTCAAGCAAATACGCCAACTATACCATCATCCTCGTGGTTATCTATTGCTTAGCGTTCTTCTCGCTCGAAGCATTCAACTTTTACAACTGGGTTCAATGGCTCTCAAGCATCGGCGGCAGCGCCCTGCTCACCATCATACTCATATTGGTGATAGAGAACTTCAGAAGCAAGCGTTAGTAAGAAAGTAGTATTTGTATTTTTTAGAAGTAGGAAATGAGCAATTATAATCTCGAGAAACGGCGCTACGTCATCGCTTTCGTGGCAACGGCAATTGTCGTTGTCTACATCGTGCGGCTCTTTACGCTGCAGTTGCTGAGCGACGACTACAAGAAGAACGCCGACTCAAACGCCTTTCTCAAGAAGATTGAATATCCGTCGCGTGGAGCCATCTACGACCGCAACGGACGTCTGCTCGTGTACAACCAGCCGGCGTACGACGTCATGGTGGTGATGAACGAGGCGAAGGGACGCATCGACACGCTTGAGTTCTGCCGCGCTTTGGGCATCACGAAAGAGTATTTCATAAAGCGCATGAACGACATCAAAGACTACTCGAAGAACCCAGGCTACTCGCGCTTCACGCAGCAGATGTTCATGAGTCAGCTCCCTTCTGAGGAGTTCAGCTACTTTCAGGAGAAGATATTCCGCTTCCCGGGCTTCTACGTGCAGCAGCGCAGCATACGCCAGTATCAGTCGTCTGTAGGTGCGCACATACTCGGCGACGTTGCGGAGGTTTCGCCCTACGACATTGAGGAAGACAGCTACTACCAGCCGGGCGACTACATCGGCAAACTCGGCGTGGAGAAGTCGTACGAGAAACAGTTGCGCGGCGAGAAGGGCGTGCAGATATTGCTGCGCGATGCTCGCGGACGCATCCAGGGGCAGTATATGAAGGGCAAATACGACCGCAAGCCGGTTGCCGGAAAAGACCTTACGCTCGCCATCGACGAGAAACTGCAGGCTTTGGGCGAACGCCTTATGGAAGGTAAGATAGGTTCTATCGTGGCTCTCGACCCTCGCACGGGCGAAGTGCTCTGCATGGTGTCGTCTCCAACCTACGACCCGCGCATCATGGTTGGCCGCGCACGCTCCAAGAATCACCGCGCTCTTGCCAAAGACGCTTGGAAACCGCTCCTCAACCGTTCTATAATGGGTATGTATCCGCCGGGGTCTACGTTCAAGACGTCGCAGGCTCTGACGTACATGACCGAAGGCATTATCACTCCAGGCACCGCATTCCCTTGCAACCGCGGTTTCTACTATCGCGGTCTGCATGTCGGCTGCCACTCCCACCCCGCTCCTATCGCTCTTGTCGACGCCATCAGCACTTCGTGCAACTCCTACTTCTGCTGGGGACTCTACTACATGATAGGCAACCGCTCCAAATACAAGAATCCGTACAACGCCATGAATATATGGCGCGACTATATGGTGTCGATGGGCTTCGGCTACAAATTGGGCATCGACCTTCCGGGCGAGAAGCGCGGCATGATTCCGAACGCCGACTACTACGACCGCAACTATCGCGGCTCGTGGAACGGACTCACCATCATCTCTATCTCTATCGGTCAGGGCGAGGTAACGCTCACTCCGCTGCAGATTGCCAACCTCGGCGCTACCATCGCCAACCGCGGCTACTACTACCGTCCGCATGTCGTGCGCAAGGTGCAGGGCGAACCGCTCGACACAGCTTACACCCACAAGCATTATACAAAGGCGTCGCGCCGTGCGTACGACTATGTTGTCGCGGGTATGCGTTCTTCGGCACTGAAGGGCACGTGTAGAGCGCTGGCTCGCCTGCCGTTCGAGGCGTGCGGCAAGACGGGTACGGCGCAGAACCACGGTCGCGACCACTCGGTGTTCATGGGCTTCGCACCGATGAACGAACCGAAAATCGCTATCGCCGTATATGTTGAAAACGGCGGATGGGGTGCCGACTTCGGTGTGCCTATCGGCGGACTGATGATGGAACAGTATCTCACGGGCAAGCTCTCGCCGGCTGCAGAGGCTCAGGCAAGCGCTATGCAGGCTCGACGCATCGGCTACGGTCCGCGATTTCCAGGGCAAAAAGATAAAAGTAAAAGAGTAAAAGAGAAAAAACAATGATAAACGAGAAGCCACAAAGCATTTGGTCGCAGGTCGACTGGCTGACAATTGGTCTATATATAGCGCTGATGATCTTCGGATGGCTCAGCATATGCGGTGCCAGCTACACCTTCGGCGACAACGACTTGTTGTCGCTCGGCACGCGTTCGGGCATGCAGATCGTGTGGATAGGCACAAGTATATGCCTCGGATTCGTCATTCTGATGATGGACTCGCGTTTCTTCGACACGTTCTCGTTCGTCATATACGGCGTGCTGCTCTTACTGCTTTTCGCCACCATCTTCAACCCTCACGACATCAAGGGTTCGCACTCGTGGCTCGTCATCGGACCGCTCCGTCTGCAGCCTGCCGAGTTCGGCAAGTTCGCTACGGCGCTGGCTCTCGCCAAACTGATGAGCACCTACGGCTACAACATACAGCGCTGGAAAGACTTTGCTGCGGCTTGCGCCGTGGTGTTCGTGCCAATGCTCTGCATCGTGGGTCAGCGCGAGACGGGTTCGGCGCTGGTCTACCTCACTTTCTTCCTCATGTTCTACCGCGAAGGCATGCCTGGCAGCATCCTCTTCACGGGCGTAGCGATGGTGGTATACTTCGTTGTGGGCATCAAGTACGAGGGCATTATGCTTTTCGACACGCCTACGTCAGTAGGCAAGTTCGTCGTGCTGCTACTTGTGCAGATATTCGTTGCGGGCATGGTGTACAACTATGTGCATAACCGCAAGCATACCAATACTATTCTTGGCTATAGCATAGCACTTACCGTTATAGCCATTCTCTTCGACGTGTACGTCATCCCGTTCGACGTAACGTGGGTGCAGCTCGGCATGTGCATAGCGCTGTTCCTCTACCTGCTCTATCACGGACTGCGCACACGTCTACCCCAATACTTCTTTATCCTTGCGTTTGCCGTCGGTTCGGTGGTGTTCTTCTACTCTGCCGACTATGTGCTTAACAACGTGATGGAGCCTCATCAGCGTGTGCGCATCAACGTGCTGCTCGGTCTCGACGAAGACCTTGCCGGCGCCGGATATAACGTTCACCAGAGCGAGATTGCCATCGGTTCGGGCGGACTGAAGGGCAAGGGATTTCTCAATGGCACACAGACCAAACTGAAGTTCGTGCCCGAGCAAGACACCGACTTCATCTTCTGCACTGTAGGCGAGGAGGAGGGCTTCATCGGTTCGGCTGGCGTGTTGCTGCTGTTCCTCGTGCTCATCCTGCGTCTGCTTGCACTCGCCGAACGACAACCATTCGTCTTCGGGCGCATCTACGGCTACTGCGTGGCGTCGGTATTCCTATTCCACGTGTTCATCAACGTGGGCATGGTGCTGGGCTTAACGCCGGTTATCGGCATCCCGCTGCCGTTCTTCAGCTATGGCGGTTCGTCGCTTTGGGGCTTCACCATCCTGCTATTTATATTCCTCAGCATCGACGCAAAGCGCAATATGCTTAAGGCTTAGGTTCTTTTTTATTTATAGAGCGTATAGCTTTAACGGAAGAACCAAAAATCCTCCATATCTTCCAGCATCGTCATAACCCGCACATTATAAGAACGATATAGGCTGGAAGATTTCCCTAAAAACGAGAAATCTTCCAGCCTATCTTCCAGGTTTTGTTTCGTATCTTACAGCCGATACACCGGCTTTAGTTCATTAAATTCAGCCGTGATTACAGCTTTTATTCCTTATTTTCCAGTTTACTCGAAGTAGAAGCTCAGCACAACCATTTTTGTGCGTGCTTCCTTCACGCCCTGCGCGAACTTGAGCAGACTCTTGTCGCGCAGTTCCTTGGCATGATTGGTATCGAGAGCGTTGCCGAGTCCGTAGACGAACTTCAGCTCGGGGCGCAGCTTGAAGAACGGCAGGTAGAAGTCGCAACCTACGCCGAACTCCAGCGAGAGTGATGTGCGCTTCAGCTTCAGCGCGTCAGTGCTCTTGCCCGTAAGGTTTATCATCGGCGACACACCAGCCATGAGGTACGGGCGGTGGTTGTTGAATCGGGGCGCCGAGAATATAAGGTCGCCAGCCACAGCGATGTACGCCGTCTTCATGTCCTGACGCTTCTCATCTGGCTGTCCGCTTTCGCTCAGTTTCTTGAGGTCATGAAACACGATGTGGCGCGTGCCGAAGTACATCATCGGCGCCACACGCAACTGGAAATGTGTAGACAGACGCAGTTCGCCTAGCACTCCGACATTGATGCCGGGGTCCCAACGGCTCTGGTCGGCTGTGACGAGTGTCTCCTCCGTGCCGTCCTCAGTGGTTATGGTCTGCGGACCAGCCATCAGCACCTCCATGTCCTGCACGTGCATACCCACGACTACTCCGAAATGGAACGGACGCAGGTCGGTGTATGGGCGGTTCTGCACGGTGCGGTCCTGCGCAGAGGCAGCGAGGCTCACGATACACATTAATAATATATATATGTACTTTCTCATTGATTGGTTGTTCTGAAAATGACGATTAGATTTCCACCTTATTATATATAATAACGCCGCGAATGTGGTATTATTGCATTCGCGGCGTTCTTTCTATTCTATCAGCAACAGTATGCCGACTATTCTATTGGCATTTGCGTGCCGACTATTCTTTCTTCAACTGTATACCGACATCAGCCACGCCGGGCAGTATCTCGCGCTTCATGTCGTGGCGCACCACGATGTGCAGCGAGTCGCCCTCCTGCAGCTGCAGCTTGCAGATGTCGAACTGATATTGTCTGTAGCTGATGCCCTCGCCCAGAATGTTGCCCTGCTCGTCGGTGAGGTTGCAGCATACGGTGTCGGTCACAAGCCGATGCGCCGGCATTATCTCCTGCTCCACAATCAGCGTTATCGCCGTGAACGGATAGGCGTCTGTCGTGCGCACGCCGAGAACGGCGCTGTACGTAGCGGCGTCCTTCAGAGGCGGAATAACGAACGAGAGCGTGTCGTTCTTCTCCCAGCCTGCAAGTGCGGTGCTCTGATATCGGTCGTAGACGGTGCGATGGTCGCAAGCTGCGAGGAGCATTGCGAACATCACAAGGGTCATTGAAGCGACTTTAAAGCTCATAGTTCTTTTCATAATCACAATTAATGAGCGCCTTTAGGGGGTGCAGCAGTTTCTTCTGCACCTACAGAACCGTTGGCGCTATTCTTCGGCTGTTGCACCTTAGGGGGTGCAGCAGTCTCTGCTGCACCGACCGAGCTATTGGCGTTATTCTTCGGTTGGTGCACTTGAGACAAGTGCACCCCTTGAGGTTGCTCGGTTGGTGCTCCACCAGGACGATTGTTGCGACGCTGCTGGTTGTTGCGACGCTGACCCTCGCCATTCGGTTTATTCGGTGCGCCACCTTGGCGCTTTGCAGGCTTCTTCTTGCGCTTGCGAGTCTTGTCGAAGCGACTGATGTCAGCGTCTGCGAGCAGGTCGGCAGGTCGCGAGTCTTGTCTTACCTTGCCGTCCTCGGTGAGCGATTCGGGCTTCTCGCCACACTTGTTCATCTCGATGATGGCACGGGCGCGCTCGGCTGTAATCTCCTCGAGGTTGGCAGCGATGCCCTTGTCCGTAGAGTAGACCACGGTGCCGGCGAGAATGTCCGACTTGAAGAGGTAGTAGTCGCTGTCGAGTGTCTGCAGAACCACGTCGCGCGACGGCATCTTGCGACTTGCCTCAACATAGTCGTCCACCTCGTAGTTGAGGCAGCACTTCAGCTTGGCGCACATACCGGCGAGTTTCTGCGGATTGAGCGATATGTCCTGAATGCGAGCGGCGTTTGTGCTGACGCTCACGAAGTTCTTCATCCATGTGGCGCAGCAGAGTTCTCTGCCGCAGGGGCCCGTACCGCCGATGCGTCCTGCCTCCTGACGCGCTCCGATCTGCTTCATCTCGATGCGCACGTGGAAGGTGTCGGCAAGCACCTTGATGAGCTGTCGGAAGTCGACACGCTCGTCGGCGATGTAGTAGAATATCGCCTTGTTGCCGTCGCCCTGATACTCCACGTCACCAATCTTCATCTGCAGACCGAGGTCCTTGGCTATCTGTCGGCTCTGAATCATGGTGCCGTGTTCGCGGCTTTTCGCCTCGTAGTATTTGTCGATGTCCACGGGTTTAGCAATGCGATATACGCGCTTTATGTCGTCAGCCGACTTGAGGTTGGCTTTTTTCAGCTGCAGCTTCACAAGGCGTCCGGTGAGCGTAACCGTACCGATGTCGTGACCCGGACTTGCCTCAACCGCCACGATGTCGCCCTTGTGCAGGTCGATGTGGTTGACGTTGTGGTAGTAACCCTTGCGCGTGTTCTTGAACTGCACCTCCACGAGGTCTGTGTCCTCGTCGTTGCCCGGCACGTCGTACAGCCAGTCGTATGTGTTGAGCTGCATGTTCTGTCGTCCGCAAGCGTAGTGGTGCAATCCGCGATCGGTGTCACGCGTTATCTTGAATTGCATATCTTTGAAATCTTTCATTGCGATTTATGCTTGTTTTTTACGTGTTATGAGTATAATTGTTTGTAATGCTATGTCGAAGAACACCATCTTTGCGTTGGCGTTCTGTGATATGTCGCGTAGTGAGTGCTCGAAGAGTTCGTTCAGCTCTATGACGTTGCGCTCGTTGATGAACGGTGCGAAGCGTGTGCAGAATTGTTCTTCCTGCGCCGTCATGTAGTTGAGCTCCGGGTTATGGAAGTTGTGCATGAAGCTCTCTCGCACCATTCGGTTGAAGTAGATGAGCATGCGCTTCTGCTTCTCGCGTCCGAAGGCAGCCACGCTCTCGCTCCACTTCTTCAGTTCCTTCACGTGCTTGCTGTAAGCGTAGCGCATGAGCATGGCGAAGAGGTCGAAGAACATGCTTGACTCGTTGCCGGCGCGCAGCGAGTCGAGCGCTGCGGTCCACGATCCGTTGGCGATGCGCGCTATGCGGTGCGCGGTGTCGGTGTCGATGCCGCGTCGCGCGATGAGCGCCTGCTCTATGGCTTCGTCGCTGATGCGCTTGAAGTCGAAGCGCTGTGTGCGGCTGCGTATGGTTTCGAGCAGTTTCTCTGGTTCCTCGCTCACGAGGATGAAGACGGTCTGCTGCGGCGGTTCCTCAAGCAGCTTGAGTATCTTGTTAGCCGAGGTGACATTCATGCGCTCGGGCAGCCACATCACGCACACCTTGTATCCACCCTGCGACGCCTTCATGCTCAGTCGGCGCGAGAGTCGGTCGCTCTCAGCTCCGGTGATGATGGCTTGCTGGTTCTCGGCGCCCATCGCCTCCATCCATTGCTCTATGCTGAAGTAGGCTCCATCGCCGAGCAGTTGGCGCCATTCCTGAGCGTAGTCGTCGCTCACGGGCTGGTGGTCGGAGCCCATCGTGGGCTTCTTTATGGTGGGGAAGCTGAAGTGGAGGTCGGGGTGCTGCCACTGGCGCAGCAGCTGACTGTCGCCTAACAGACGCGACGCAAACGCAAGGGCAAGCGCCTTCTTGCCGCAGCCCATCGGACCGCAGAACAGCATTGCATGGGGCACTCGGTGCTCCTCTATGAGTTTGACGAGCGACTGTTTCGCCTCGTCCTGACCTATTACTTCTTCGAATGTCATTTGCGCCTTTGCGAGTTTTGAGTTTTGAATTTTGAGTTTTGAATTGTTGCCGTTGGCAATTTTGAGTTTTGAGTTTTGAGTTTTGAATTATGCGCTGCGCGCATTTTGAGTTTATCATTTTTGAGTTATGAATTCAAAATTGAATAATTCCTAATCGGCGAAGCCGACAATTCAAAATTCAAAACTCAAAACTCAAAATTCTACAACAGCCTCCTTGCCACTTCTCTTACGGAGTCGACAGCCGAGACGGTGTAGAAATGTATGTTGTTCACTCCGGCCTTGTAGAGCTGTCGGCACTGTTCTGTCGACCACTCTATGCCGAGTTGGCGGGCGTCGTCGTCGGTCTTGCACTTCAACGCCTCCACGGCGAGCTCCTGCGGGAAGTCGCAGCGGAACACGCGCGGCACTACCGTCAGCTGCGAGAGCTTTGCAAGCGGCTTGATGCCAGGTACGATCGGTATGGTGATGCCCATCTCGCGCGCTTTCTCCACGAAGCGGAAGTATTTCCGGTTGTCGTAGAAGAGCTGCGTCACGGCGTAGTCGGCACCCATGTCTTGCTTCATCTTCAGATACGTCAGGTCCATCTCCATGTTCAGCGCCTCCTCATGCTTCTCGGGGTAGCACGCCACGCCGTAGTGGAACTTCTTGCCGGGGTTCTTTATCGGCGTGCCGTCGTAGAAGAAGCCCTCGTTGAAGCGGTTCACCTGCTCGATGAGGTCGGTGGTGTGAGCGTGTCCGCCAGGCGTGGGCACAAACTGACTGTCGTCGCGAGCCTTGTCGCCGCGCAGCAGCAGCACGTTCTCTATGCCCAGAAACTGCAGGTCTATCAGCTCGTACTCTATCGCCTCGGCTGTGGCGCCGCTGCAGATGATGTGCGGTATTACGGGCACGCCGAACTTGTTCTGTATGGCGGCAGCTATGGCCACCGTACCCGGACGGCGGCGCACGCGCAGGCGCTCATACTTTCCGTTCTCGAGTTCGCGGTATACGTACTCGCTGTGATGGGTGGTGATGTTGATGTATGCCGGATCGAAATCGCGGAACTTCTCTATTGTGGAGAACAGACGCTCTGTTCCTGTGCCTTTCAACGGTGGTAACACCTCGAACGAGAAGTGCTTCTCGTCACCACCTGAGGTGAGTATATCTGAAATGTTCATCTTCTTATTATCCTTTCGTATCTTATTTACCAGTACAAAGTTACGGAAAATCTTACACAAATTTGCTGTTTTGATTAATAATTAATACTTTTGCTTGTAAATCTAAACAACAACGATGAATATGAGACCTCATACAACTATTTTTTCGGGCGCCTTCCTTGCGCTCTGCTTCGCCGCAAGCAATGGTGTTGCAGCGAATACCTCAACACCTCAACACCTCACCATCACAACACCTCAACACCTCACCATCTCAACACCTCAACACCACAACACCTCACCATCTCAACATCTCAACATCTCAACATCTCAACATCTCACCATCTCAACATCCACCCTCACCACAAAGCGCCCTGCTCCTGCCGAGCGTCTCTTCGTGTCGGACGCCGTGGAGAAGAAGATTCGCGAGATAAAGAAACGCATAAAGGACAACGCCTACTTAGCGTGGATGTTCGAGAACTGCTTTCCGAACACGCTCGACACCACCGTCCACTTCACCGACGCTGCGGACGGCGAGGAGGACACGTTCGTCTATACGGGCGACATACACGCCATGTGGCTGCGCGACTCGGCGGCGCAGGTGTGGCCCTACGTGCAGCTTGCTAAGGGCGACCGCAAGTTGCAGAAGATGCTGCGCGGTGTGATACGCCGCCAGCTGAAGTGCATCAACATCGACCCGTATGCCAACGCCTTCAACCGCGAGCCGGTGGAGAACGGACCGTGGGCTAACGATATGACCGACATGAAGCCCGAGCTGCACGAGCGCAAGTACGAGATCGACTCGCTCTGCTACCCTATACGCCTCGCCTACCACTACTGGCAGGTGACGGGCGACGCTTCTGTGTTCGGCGACGAGTGGCTGCAGGCGGTGCGCAACATCCTGCGCGTATTCCGCGAACAGCAGCGCAAGCAGGGTCTCGGCTCTTACCGCTTCCAGCGCGAGACGGAGGACCAGCTCGACACGGTCTGCAACCACGGCTGGGGCAACCCCGTGAAGCCCTGCGGACTCATCGCTTCTGTCTTCCGCCCGTCCGACGACGCCACGACGTTCCTCTTCCTCGTGCCGTCCAACTTCATGGTGGTTAGCTCGCTGCGCAAGGCGGCTGAGATTCTGCGTAAGGTGAACGCCGACACGGCGCTTGCCGACAACTGCACGGCGCTTGCCGACGAGGTGAGTGCGGCACTGAAAGAGTACGCCGTAGTCGACCATCCGAAGTACGGCAAGATATACGCCTACGAGGTGGACGGTTTCGGCAACCGCTTCCTCATGGACGACGCCAACGTGCCGTCGCTTCTCGCCTTGCCTTATTTAGGCGACGTCGACGTTAACGACCCCGTATATCAGAACACGCGCCGCTTCGTCTGGAGCGAGGACAACCCCTACTTCTTCCGCGGCAAGGCGGGCGAAGGCATCGGCGGTCCGCACGTGGGCTACAACATGGCGTGGCCTATGTCTATCATGATGCGCGCCTTCACGAGCACCGACGACGCCGAGATAGCCGAGTGTCTGCGCATGCTGCAGCGCACCGACGCCGGCACGGGCTTCATCCACGAGTCGTTCAACGTCGACGATGCGAGCAAGTTCACGCGCGAGTGGTTCGCATGGCAGAACACGCTCTTCGGCGAGCTTATCATCAAGCTCGTGGACGAGGGCAAAACGGCGCTGCTGGTGGAGGCGCGCAGGTAGGCGCAGCAACTTCAATTATAACATAACAAAAGGATATGCAAGACAAAAACAATATACCCGAACTTCAATCGCCATTCGAACAGCTGAGAGAACTGGATGCGGATGGCAAGGAATGGTGGAACTCGCGAAGGCTTGCGCGAGTTATGGGCTATGGCAAATATTGGAACTTTGAACGTGTCATAGCAAAAGCGCAGGCATGGACTTCGCAAAAGGGATATCACCTCGGCGAACACTTCGTGGAAATCAGAGAAATGGCAGAACTCGGCAATGGGGCAATAAGAGAGGTAGCAAGCATGCTGCTATCACGCGCTGCATGTATGGCTGTGACTATGAATGCCGACCAAAAGAAGGAAATGGTGAAGGCTGCACAGCAGTACTTCAGTTCGACCATAACCCCTGACATGGCGGCGAAAAGTATGGAGGCGTCTATTCTGATGTATAGAGGCGGACGAGGGAAAGTGCAGGTGCAGGTAGTGTTCGACACCAATACGTTCTGGCTGTCACAACAGAGAATGGCGGAGCTGTTCGGCGTTACTCAACAGAACATCAGCTATCACTTAATACAGATTGAAGAGAGTGGCGAACTACATTTGTCCGAGGGCTACAAAAAAATTTTGTTACCATCGGACAAATGCTCCAACGAAGTGGTGATGTACAACCTTGACGTGGTGATGTATCATTCAAGACCGCGAGATTATGTCTGACTTCGACCGCCAACTGAAAAGCCTTTTCGGCAACAAAAAAGTTCCGACATAAGATTAAGCGAAATAGGAATATATTACTTATCTTTGCACCATCTTAACCACAAGCATGTCTAACAAACGTTTGTAAAGTACATTCTATGATTATACGAATAGACGGCGGACGCAATCTGATCGGATGGCGAACGCAATCTGATCGGATGGCGAACGCAATCTGATCGGACGGCGAACGCAATCTGATCGGGCGGCGAACGCAATCCGATCGAACATTCTAATAATCTATAGAGTAAATTGAGAACAAAACATAACCTGCAACTTCTACTTTCTGAACCTTTTGGATACAGCCGAATAGCCGCAGCGCTGGCAGAGTGGCTCTACGGCGGTATGACTGGTGAAGCCGTCGTAGAGGGCACGTGCTCTTGGCGAGGCGAGAATGTCGGCGAGGCTCTGACTGAACAGATTGCCAAGCTGGATGTCGCCGTTGTGGTCGAGACAGCACGGCACAACGGTACCATCGACGAGCACGCCAATCTGATTGCGCAAGGCGTAGCAGAACACCTCCTGCTCGTCGTAAGTGGCGTTCTGAAGGTCGGGCCATTCGAACATATTGTCGTTCTCGACAAAGAGGTTTTCGGCAAGTCGCCATCCGTCGTGACGTTCCGTCCAAGGACGCGGCTGGCGTTGCGCAATCAGGTCGAGAATCTCCGCGTTCTGGCTGTTGTGTCCGCCCTCGTTCCATAGGCGCAGCACAACGACACAGCCGCGGCGCGCAGCCTCCTGCGAGAAAGCCATCACCTCGTCTACATACCCGGCAAGATTTTCCTTGGCGTTGCCCTCATGCGAGTGGAGCGAAATCTGAATCTTATGAGGCAGAGCGTCCAAAAGGTCTGGGCGTCGCGAGAGCAGAGTGCCGTTGGTGGTAATCACGGGCACGAAACCCTTGCGGCGAGCCATCAGCACAAACTGCGGCAGCAGCGGATGGAGGAACGGTTCGCCCATCAGATGGAAATACAGGAACTTCACCTCGCCCTCGAGTCGCGAGGTCAAAGCGTCAAATTCGTCCAACGTCAGCGTGTGCTTCGCCCTCTCGGTCTTCGGGCAGAACACACAGTTGAGGTTGCACACATTAGTTATTTCGAGATAGCATCGTGTAATCATATCGGTTTGATATTGCGGTATGGCATCTTGTTATCTTGTCACATTGCGTCATTACTTTCTTCTAACCGGCTTCTTCGCCACACGCTTCATTACCTTCTTCGGTTTCTTCTCCATGCCCGGCAGGTCCTTCAATATCGTGGCTTTTACGATACGCACATCCTCAAGCGGACGGTCGTTGGCGTCGCGCTCCACGCGCTGTATGCGGTCTACCACATCCATGCCTTCGAGCACCTCGCCGAACACCGTGTAGCCGCCGTCGAGGTGCGGCGTGCCGCCGACGGTGGTGTACACCTCGCGCATCTCGTCGGTCATCTGTATGCTGTCGCCGAAAAGCTGACGCAGGTTGTTGCGTCCGCGCTGCAGTCCGCGCTCGTCCTGCTTGCGTCCGTAGACGATGTAGAACTGCGAACTGCTCGACTCGCGCTTCGGGTTCACCATATCCGGCTCGCGTGCTGCCGCCAGAGCGCCACGCCTGTGGTATATCTGCGGCAGACGAATCTCCGCCGGAATGGTATAGTCGAGCGAGTGGTCGCCGAGCACAGCTCCCTTCGGAGCATTCTTGCTATACGGGTCGCCAGCCTGAATCATGAAGTCGGGTATGACACGGTGGAACAGCAGCGAGTCGTAGTAGTGGTACTCGCGTATGAGCTTAAGGAAGTTGTCACGATGCAGCGGCGTCTCGTTATACAGCGCCACCCGAATATTGCCCATCGTCGTCTCAATAAGCACCTCAGGTCGCTCCTCTGCCTTCACAGTCTTCACAACAGCCCCCGCTTTGCCAACGTTCTTCGCTGTCTGCGCACCGACGCCGATACAAAGCAAGAGCATCGAAATAATCAGCATTACATTCTTCATATATTTATAAGTTTATGTCTATAAGTTGTTTTGTCTTGATGCGCACAGCCATTTATGCTTGGTTGTATCCATATCGCGACCTTGCCTCCTCGTATATGTCATCGATACCATCGGCAAAGCCATAGCCACAAACGCTCGACCACTTGACACACTGCTGAAGTCGCTTGTCATACTTTTCCCACAAACCGTTTTTAGCAATAAACTGCACAGTCTTGTCAAAATTGCCTTCAACAGAATCATAATATTGCTCCCACATATCACCATAGTCGTATGTGAATTCAATGGCATATTCCATATACGACAGCATCAGTTCTGCAAGCGCATCGGCAGACGGCTTTAGTTTCTTAAAATCAGCTACAGCTTTTCTGCATACCGAAAAACGCGTCTTTGGTTCACGACGTCTCTCTGGATAAAACTCTTCACGAATAATATCCTTGTACTCTTCGAGTTTACTATTCTCGTCAGGACTTGCATAATACTCCAGATAATCCTTTGCTTCCTTGCGAGCATCATACATTTCTATCACCATTTCAATTATCTGCTCCTTCGACATCGAGCGAAGAAGCTTCTTTACCGTTGCCTTTGACATATCTATTGTATTTTCCGTCAAAGTTAACACAAATTTATAATATACGGACAAAGTTAGCCATAAAGTTAATCACAAACTGCCACAAAAGTTAGTTATAAAACCCCACAATTCATAGTACTCAACATCCACAAACATCCGTTTTTACTTGCATATCCAACTGAATACCACCAATTTTGCATACATAAACAAACTAAAACCAAATCAGAAATACAAACAACAATGAACAAAACCATAAGAAAAAACAAATACATTGCACCTAAAATAATCGAATTTGACATGAAAAGCACCACCATCTTGGCAGGTTCTGGCGGCCCAGAATACGATACCAGCGAAAACAAAGTTGATTTTAACGTTTCCGAAAGTGATAAAAACTCCTGGGGTGGCGCCAAGGCACCAATGAGACAAAACATCGGTGATTGGAGCGAGGAGGAATAAACCGAAAACGTTAGCTGTACCCATTGTGGCTATGGCTAATGCCAATGGCGGTGTGATTATGAAGGCAGAGAGCGGTACAACTTATAAAGTCGGCTATACTCCAAAATCAGTTGGAAGCAGCTAAGGCTGTCAACCGACAGATGCTCGCACTATACTATGGTGTGGGCAAGTATGTCTCTGACAATACACGCAAAGGAGTTTGGGGCACTGGAGCCATTGAAACGATTAGTGAACAGCTTAGGGGATAACTACCTGGATTGCGAGGATTTGGCGTGTCTAACATTAAAAACATGCGACAATTTTATGAATCATAGAACGTCGCTGTAAATCGCCAGCCGACGGCTGACGCTTTGCAACTTACTGAAAAGGAGATAATTTCACCCACTTTGACTCTACTGAATATAAATCGCCAGCCGACGGCTGGCGATTTGGACTGGCACGAATTCTTTTCTCTGAGTTTCACACATCATATGGAAATATTGTCAAAGACAAAGACTCTCGAAGAGCGTGTATTCTACATTCATCAAGCAGCTACTTTGCATTGGGATAAATACACTCTTCGTGACAACCTCAAGGCTGACTTGTTCCACCACCAGTCGCAGATGCCAAGCAATTTTGCCAAGACCATGCCGTCTACACGTCATGCTCTGAAGGCATACGCATGCTTAATGATGACGAACGTAAACCCCATGAGAATCCAACAATAGGAATAGTGCCTTGCCGCGATGCCGACAAAACATATGTTGAGTACCTTCTTCAAGACTACACCCAACCAATGGGTGTCGCAACATACAAAGTAATGCCTGAGAAGCTAAAGAAGATACTTCCTCCAGAAGAAGAAGAATTCAAGAGATTGCTTGACGGGAAAGAAATAGACGAATCTGAAATATAAGGAGACTATGGGAACTACTCTTTGGTGATAATAAGTAATTTGTCATTAGTATCCAGTTGTGTAAACAGAGTCGTAACACAGTTCAGTTTACACTACCTCAACTCACTTAAACACTAAAAAGGCGTACAACCAAAATCATTATGATTTCAGTTGTATGCCTTTTTGGGGGAATGTATGTAAAATCTGTATTTAACTAAGGATAGGTGCGTTATGCTTTATAAATTACACATAAATTCAAATTACAGCTAAAAAATAAAGAATCAGCAATAATAATTATGGAGGCTTAGAAAAAATGATTATCTTTGTCCATGATAATTAAAAAATGTCAGTTACATACATTTTATCATATCCACGTTAATTATGTCAAATAATCGCACTTGGCTTGCCTTTGCCAATAGAAAAAGATGTAGACATGCTGATGCAATCCATAGTCTTGGATTCATTAGCTGGAGAATGGGAAGAACACGTTTTTCTATCGGAGACGTTGTATATCTTTTTATGTCAGATGAGCGTTGTATACGCTTCAAGATGGTTGTAACTGCAGAGAATTGCAAACGTGAAGACCAAGAATTCTGGGTTGAAACGCCACCAAATGATATTACTTACAAACTTGAACTTCTTGAGGAATACGAAGGCACAATGCTTTCTGAGCAAGAATTATCCAAACATGGATTCAATGGAGGCAGATCTCTTGAAGTTCCCTGTTGCAACAATAAAGAACTTATGAGTTACATTAAAACAATATTCTAACTATGAAAGGCGACGCACAACCCCTAATAAAATTCTTTGATGGATCGGACAAGCGATTCATCATACCTCTGTATCAGCGCAACTACGACTGGAAGGAGGAAAACTGTGAGCAGTTGTTCCAAGATTTGATGAAACTACATAATAGTGACCGTAAGAGTCATTTTTTTGGTAGTATCGTATCAAGTATTCAGTCGGGAACAGAGGATAGGTTCATCATTGATGGTCAGCAGCGAATCACTACTGTTTCGTTGCTGCTGATAGCTATGGTGAATGCCAAGAAGGAAGGACTGATAGAGTCTACTGATGCCAAGCTTGTCGAGAAAATCTTTAAGCGCTATCTCGTGGATGAATATCAGGAAGATGAACGCAAGGTGAAGCTGAAGCCTATTAAGAAGGATATGCAAGCATTTGACGCTTTGCTGTATAAGCCTAAAGACCAATATATCAAGGAGTCGAATGTAACTCGTAACTACGATTTCTTCTATAACAAGATAACTAGTGTTGGTCAAACCCTTGACGAGCTCTTTGAGACCATAAAGAAACTTGAAGTTATCAACATACGTCTTGACGAAGATGATGACCCACAGTTGATTTTTGAAAGTCTGAACTCTACAGGTCTTGATCTGAGCGAAGCAGATAAGATACGCAACTATCTCTTGATGTCACTCGCACCAGCCGAGCAGGACGACCTTTATACTCGATTCTGGAACCCTATTGAGGAGTTTACCAAGTACGATCCATCCTCTTTTGTGCGTGATTACCTGACTATGAAACAGGGTAAGATTGGACGTATCGACAAGATATACTTCATCTTCAAGGAGTATGCTGAAACAGCGAATATCGACAGGGCAACACTCTTGGAGGATATGCATCACTACGCCAAGATATACAGTCAAGTTGATAATGCCAAGGTAGGAACAGACAAACTGAACAGGAAACTGAACCAGTTGCGCACATTGGATTCAACCATCGCATATCCGTTCTTTATGGCATTCTTCGACTATGCAACTAAAGTAGGATTAGCAGAAACAGAAATCTACCAAGTTCTTGATGTCATAGAAGCCTACTGGGCTCGCAGAATCATTTGCAATCTTCCATCGAATGCTTTGAATAAGGTTTTTGCCACACTTCACAGAGATGTGTTGAATCACGTCAACAGGTCGAGTGACGAGACTTCACCTTCATATATTGACGTACTGAAATACGTTCTGCTAAAGAAGGGGCGTTCTTCGGTGTTTCCATCAGACGAGGAGGTGAAGGGCGATTTCAAGACACGCCAAGTATATAAGATGCCTGTCAATGCTCGTATGTTTATACTCGAGCGCATGGAGAACCAAGACAATAACGAACGTCATGATGTGGTGAAGGAACTGACCGAGAAGAATATCACGATTGAGCATATTATGCCACAGACCCTATCGGACAAGTGGAAAGCTACCTTGGGTGAAGATTGGGAAAGAATTCATGAGCAATATCTGCACACAATGGCAAATCTCACGCTCACTGGATATAATTCTCAATACAGCAACCTTACCTTTATTGAGAAAAGAGATATGGAGAAAGGTTTCAAAGACAGTGCGTTCCGGTTGAACAACTCTGTGAAGTCATGTGAACAATGGACTGAAACAGAATTGAAAGCACGTCAGAAAGAACTGCAGAATGTGTTTATGCGGCTTTGGCCTATGCCTACAACATCATTTGAGCCGTTGAGCCGTGAGGCGGAATCTGCATCACTTGACGATGAGGATTATGAGTTCACAGGCAAGAAGCTTCAAGCGTATATGCTCCATGGGGTTAGATACACGGTCAATACATGGAAGGAAATGCTCATTCAGGTATGTGGACACATTCTTATAGAAAAACGTTCAACTATAGAATGGCTTTGTGCAAATGAAAAGTGCAGCTTCTCAGCGACTCCAGAAGAGTGGAGACGCGAACTTGCACCAGGTATGTACGTATGGACTGACAACAGTACTGCCACCAAGATTAATATTCTTCATGGCATGTTTGAGGAGTGTAATATCCCTGCATCCGAACTCGTTTTTGAATTCCGTTCTGATCAAGAGGGTGAAGACGAGAAGTAAATTCAAACCTAAAAGAAAATGGCAACATTTAGGTCGATAAAAGAACTGACACGTGCACTTCAGCAAGGCACAAAACTGCTGAGCAATATGTTCTTGCAGCGCAAGACGATTGCCGTGAAGTATGATGATGCACTTGATACCCTGGATGGAGACGAGAATAAGCTGAAACACCTTATCACCTTTGGGGTAATTGTGCAGACGGGCGACTCTCTGGAACTGGACGATGCCTACCAGCGATTTTTCGAGGAGGTCTTGGCAGTGAACGAGGACATCAACATTTCATCGGTCAAGATGTACATCGACAAACTGAACATTGGTATCAGTTCTTATCTTGCAGCAGAGAACAATGTCCGCCGTGAGAGTTTCATGAGAGAAATTCGCCATACATTCAAGAGCATCGACAATGCCACCCGAAGAAATGTGATTGACCTGAAACGCATCGTCGATGATACCTACAAGCAGGAGCCCAACTTTAAAATCAAGGAACTGCGTTTGAAGGATTTTGACGAGAAAGCGCGCTTGATAGGCGAACTGATACGCCAGACGGAGCACGTGATAGACGAGCAGACCATTTTCTTTTCGAGTGTATCCGACTATGGGCTGAAACAGACTGTCAGCGAGGTTCGTGATGGTTTGCGTGAGTCTGCTCACGGATTGATAGCCATCACCGCTCAGATTATAGAATACCTGAACCGCATAGAATATCAGAGCCGACTGGTGAAGCGTGTGCGACAGCTGAAATACCTGCGCGACCAGTTCATGATAGAGCAGGCAACCAACGTGAAGGAGGTAATGGCGCAGACCAATACCGTCTGGATGGAGAGCAAGCCCAAGTATGTTACCCGAGTGTCTCTGGATTTCCTTCGCAATGAAGATTCCGCCCTTGAGATACTGGACAACATCAGAAAGCGCCTGTCGAAGAAGGCAAACATCAAGTCGAGGCTTGCGGAAAAGATTGACGAGAGTTATCTGGAAGAACAAACAGAAACGGCAAGAGCCTTCAATCATCAGGAACTGCTGAATGGTTTCCTAGCACAAAGCAGCGACTTGTTCTACTACCTTTGGAACTACTCATTCACGGAAACACCAGATAAAGAACTGCGCTTAGTGCTATTCCTTCAGATGGCATCTCAGTATCCAGAACAAATGCGTTTCACAACAGAGACAAAGACTATTGAGAATATAGAATACCCCATAATATATCCGCGATGAAATATACAAGTGAAATTTTCCAGCGCCTCAGTCGAGGGCAATTCATATCGAGCAATAGCATCGATGCTGATACTCGTGCCATTTACAACGATATTGAAGAGAACCAGCAGGAGTATGAAGACTATTTCGGCAAAATAGACTTTCAACTCAGCTGTGGTGACGGTTTCTACTATTTCAGCCGCAAGGAAGCCAAGGTAATAATTGAAAACAAGCTACAGGCGCTATTCTCGTGGATTGGCTATTTGGACTTTCTGAAGACATACGATACAGCATTTGATGCTGGTACCCAGTTTAGTCTTGTACAGATGGAGGTGAGACTTGCCACCATACCGGGGTTGAAAGAGAAATTGACACAGATGTTTCCAGACAAAACGTCGAACCGTCAAAAACTGGAGGCACTTGCTGGAGCCCTGGAGAACATGGGCTTTGCAGAACTAGTAAATGAGGCAGATGGTACCTATCAGGTGACCAATGCTTTCCATTACATTGAACAAATCATTCTTTGTATTAACATAGACGAAGACGTAAAAGATGAGATACCTCAATAAGATCATATTCATCAATAGTGCCCACGTGCCATACGCAGAGATCAAACTCGATGGCAACGTACATTTCATCGGTACACAGGGTGTGGGTAAATCCACTCTGCTTCGTGCAATCTTGTTCTTCTACAATGTGGACAAGAGCAAGCTGGGCATCAAAACGCAAGCTGGTCAGAAAGGCTACGATGAATTCTATTTGCCTCACCAGAATTCGTACATCATTTATGAAGTGTGTCGCGAGACTGGAAAGTTCTTCGTTATGACCTTCTTGTCACATGGACGTACCGCCTTTCGAATTGTGGATTGTGCCTACGACAAGCGGTTCTTTTTGGAAGAAGATGGTAGCGTTCGTTATGAATGGGGGCGCATCAGTGAACAAATAGGTGCAAGGGTGTATAAAAGCAACATCATTCGCGGTTATGAGGAATTCCGCGACATCATCTATGGCAACAGCCAGCAGGTAGCGAAGGAACATCGCAGGTTCTCGCTGATGGAGAGTGCGAAATACCGTCAGGTTCCGCTGACCATACAGAACATCTTCCTGAACCAAAGCCTAGAATCGCGTGTCATCAAGGACACCATCATCGACTCGATGGACTTTGCTGGCGACGAGATTGACTTGAACCGCTATCGCGAGGAGGTGAAAAACTTCCGTCAACAATATGAGGACATTTGGAAATGGTATAAAGTTGAAAGGAATGGCAAGGTGAAGGTGAAGACGGATGCCGATGCGGTCATTGAGAGATACACCAATTACGAGTATGTGCGCAAACTTATCTCAGAGCTTTGCGGACAGTTGAACTACGCCTTAGACCGTGATACCAGCCGACTGCCGGTCCTGTCAGAGCAGGAATCCGCTAGCAGCACGGAACTGTCACGTCAGCGAAGGTTGTTGGGTGAAGAAAACGAGAAGTTCACTAAAGAGCGTGACAGCTTGAAAGGAAGCGAAGCCATCATCAACGATTTCTTGAAAAAAATCAATGAGAAGCGCCAGCACTATAAGGAGATTGACATTGAAAAAACAGCAGTACGCATAGGTAAGGAGGGCGAACTGAAGATCCAACAGCTCAGTCTCACCAATCAGGAAAAGACCTTGACCAGCAAGAACCTGAGTGTCAAGTCGAAATATGACACCCTCATACAGGAGGTTGACAACAATCTAGCAGCGTTTGGCTTGCAATGCCAGAAGCAACTGAACGAATCGGATAGGCAGCGAATAGAATCGGAAGGCCGATTGCAAACGGAATGGAATGAGAAGGCTGATGCTGTCCGCAGCCAATATGAACGGAAGCTAAAAGAGCATCAGAGATTGTTGGACGATGCCCGGCAAACCAAAAACGACCTGACACTTCAGGAGCAACGTGTAAGGCAGTCCAATCCCTACAAGGAAGAGACAGACGAACTGGAGCGGAAGATAAAGGGACTGAGAAACAAGCTGTTATATTTGTTGAAAGCGTCTACTGAAAAACAAAAGGAGATAGACCGCATCACCAGCGATGTGGCCATACAGCGCAAAGATTTGGAGACAGTATGTGATCGGGAGATTGCCGACATCGAGAATGACATCAAACTTATTTCTGCCGACATAGCCAGGTTCGACGATATGCTGAGCCGACAGAAGGGGTCTTTGATAGAATGGCTTACCCTGAACAAGCCGGGATGGGAAAGCAATGTCGGGAAAGTGCTCGATGAGGATGCCGTACTTTATAACACCGCCCTCAATCCTCAGATGTCTACCCCTTCTGATAGCATATACGGCATTAGGATTGATGTCGACAATATAGAGAAGACGGTCAAGACACCTGATGAACTGAAGGCTCAGAAAACGTTGTTGGAGCAAAAGGCTGAGGAGCAGAACAAAAGAATTGCGCTGCGAAAACAGCGACTGGAGACCGACATTGCCGAACTGGAGCACAAGCCGGGCGTCAGGTTGAAACAGCTGCGTATGGAGAAAATGACTATTGACGCTGAGTACAACCAGATACCTCGTCGCATAGAAATCGTTCAGAAAGAGAAGGAAGCAGCTGAGGAACGTTTGAAGAAATGGCGTGAAGACGAGTTGGAGAAGCTACAGAAGAAGCTTGGAGAGACAGAGAAGGAGATTGAGACACTTGACAAACAGAAAGATAGTCTGACAGCCCTGCGAGAAAAAGAAATAGCTTCCCTACAAAGTTCGTACAACAAACAGAAGAAAGAACTGAAGACCAATAGTGACCAACAAAAGGCGGAAGTTAACGCAGAACTGAAAAAGAAAGAACAAGCTGCAGTACAGCGAAAGGTGGAACTCCAGGCACAGATGGATGCAGAGCTGAAAGGACTTGGCGTGGACGTAGACCAGTTGGCAGACATCCGACGTCAGCTTCAGCAAGTTGTCGACAATCTGAAATACATTGACGAACATCGCGCAGAATACATTTCCTGGCAAAACGACATTCGTGATTATTTCGAGCATGAACAGCAGAAAAAAGAGGAGCGCAAGCAGATGCGCCAGAAGATAGACGACTTGCAGGATAAATACCTGAAGCGCAAACAGCAGTATGACGAGAAAATTAAGCAGCTGACAGATGAGGTTTCGGCCTTAAGTAAAGAACAAGAGAAACTGACTGAGGCCATTACGAAGGTGCAGGCTTTCTTGAACAGTCCTTCCTATCCTCCGGAAGTCTCTGCAGCAGAAGAGCTGGAAACCGTGAAGCCATTGGCTGACATACTGGAAGAGTTGCGCGACCAAATTGCCTCCAAACAACGAAAGTTTGAGGATTTCAAGGAAGCTGTCGTACGCTTCAAGGGCAACTTCTCGCCTCAGAACACCTTCTATTTCCGGACAGAGTTCAACACCGATGCCGACTATACAGAATTTGCTGCCGAACTGAATGAGTTTATCAGCAACAACAAGATAGAGCAATACCGGGTGCGCACCAGCCGGCAGTATGCCACAATCATCAAACGTATAGCCAAGGATGTCAGCGACCTGAGCCAGCATAAGTCGGACATCGAAAGGACCATCCTCGACATCAACCGCGATTTCCGTGAGAACAATTTTGCTGGTGTCATCAAAGAGATTGAACTGAGGGCGGTGGAGAGCAATGACCGGCTGATGCAGCAACTGCTGAACATCAAGCATTTTGACGATGAACACGGCTATGACATCGGGCAGCTGAACCTCTTTACCGATGAAGACAACCTGAACCGCACCAATGAGCAAGCCGTCAGACTCCTGATGACACTAATAGAAATGATGGACGCTGAGCAGAAACGCGATCAGATAACGTTGGCTGACACCTTCAAACTGGAATTTAAAGTCAAAGAGAATGACAATGACACCAACTGGGTGGAGAAGCTTTCAAACGTGGGATCTGACGGTACTGACATCTTGATCAAAGCGATGGTGAACATCATGCTCATCAACGTCTTCAAGCGTAAAATATCCCGCAAATTTGGCGACTTTAAGCTCCACTGCATGATGGATGAGATAGGCAAACTGCACCCCAATAATGTGGAAGGTATTCTGAAATTTGCCAATGTACGCAACATCAATCTCATCAACTCCTCGCCCACCACTTACAATGCTCAGGCGTATAAATACACCTATTCTCTCAGCAAAGACGAGAAGAGCAACACAGTAGTTAAAACGCTGCTGACAATAAGATGAAAAAGACTACCATACTCATAGAGAAACTGATTCGGCTGGCCAATGGCGACGTCCTGCCAGCCTGCAGCCTGAAGGGCGACTGGTTTGAACAGATGCAGGAAGACGGCATCCTTCTGGCTACAACACACGGTAGCCGCAAGAGTCTGAGGGCAATAGACGGAATGTCTCTCCGCCAGTATGTTGCTAGTCAGTACGACATCTACGACCTGGAACAAACACGGAAAGCCTTCTCTGATGAAGATGCCAGCAGAGCCTCTTTGGTGGCTGTCACTGGCGACAGTAAGTTCCTTTCACGTAGAACTTTCACTGGGTTTCTTGTAAATAGCTATCTGCCTGTTACTGCTGTCCTCAACGGACAAGAGATAATAATTCATCCCACAGAAGGCTGTTTCATGTTCATTGCCGACTATCAGCATTTCACCATTCCGCAGGATGTTGTCGTAGTTGGAGTGGAGAACGCAGAGAATTTCCGATATGTCGCATTACAGAAACATCTCTTTGCACGATATGGACGCGTACTTTTCGTATCCCGTTATCCTCAAAACCAAAATAAAGATCTTATAAAATGGCTACAGTCCATACCTAATCAATACGTCCATTTTGGAGATTTAGATTTGGCCGGTATCGCCATTTATGAGAGTGAGTATTACCACCACTTGGGAAATAAATCATCATTATTCATACCAGATGATTTTGATCAAAGGATTTCGAATGGGAATACAGAACGCTATAATGTTCAGTTGCCTCAATACGGTAAAATGAAGATTGAAGACAAAAGAGTACAACCTCTATTAGACAGCATCCACTTGCACCACAAAGGATATGACCAGGAGGGATATATCAAGACAAAAAAATAAAGAATATGAACGAAGAACAGAAATACATTGACTTTGAGGCTTACGAACGTGTGTCAGAGCCACATATACGTGAGCGGGTTTCGGCTTGGCGTACTGCAATAGGACTTCAAGACGTAGATGGGCTTCGTGTGTCTGACTATCTAAAGGAAATAACAGTAAAGCACATTGAGGGTGACATCACCATCGATGAGGTGAGAGAACAGCTACAATCTTATTATGTGAATAAGACTACGCATGATGCTGACGATGCCGAAAAGGAAGAGGCTGACCGCGTTGCAGCAAACATCACGAAGTTGCTGAATGAAAAGTCTTTTTCATTGACTTCTTTAGAGTTTTTGAATATCCATCGTCATCTATTTGAGGGTGTCTTTAAGCATGCTGGTGAGATTCGTCCCTATTACATCAGTAAAAAGGAATGGGTATTACAAGGTGATACAGTTGTATGAGGTTACAATAAGTTTTTATCCATGGATGGTGAGGTGAAAGTCGCCATCAATTATGACCGTATTGCCGACGACTCCAAATGGGACGGCCTAAAAGGATATCTCACCAATACGGATATACCAATACAGGATGTATATACAGCATATCACAATCTTTGGCATGTAGAACGGGCCTTCCGTATAGCCAAATCAAAGATAGAAATACGCCCCATGTTTCACTTTACACGCAAACGCATCGAAGCCCATATATGCATCTGCTTTGTGGCTTTGAAAGTATACAAGGAACTGGAGCGCATGCTGAAAGTCTCAGAGATTAAGATGAGCGTAGACAAGGTGCTTGCATTGGCTAAGACAATCACAACCATACAAATTAGGCTACCTCTGAACAAGGAGGTTTACACCCAAACAATGCTGATGGCAAGACATCAGAAAATCGCCAAACTCTTTGACGAAGATTTTTGGGTGACACGATGACGAAGTCAGGAAAAAGGAATAATAAGCACATAGAAAACATGAGCCTACAAAATGCAAATAGCGTGTAACTCATTGAGATACACGCTATTTGATAGTGTTTTGTTATGTCTTTACCTATCGGTCTCATTTGACCTCCTCGAAATGCAAACCGTTATTAAACAAGCCATTTGCGTGAACGTGCTGCAAATGTGCTGCAATTATGGAAATAAGCAACGATAAGCAAACACGCACTCAACTGCTGCAAAGGTAGTGCAAATGGAGAGAAAAACAAAAATAAATCACATTTATTTTTATTTCCGAGGTGTAGCCTACCTTATTAAGGGGTAGTGCTTTACCACAAAAACACATGACAAAACGCCCCAAAAACTACAAATGAAATACCTCAAAAATTACAAATGGATTACAACAAAAAATTAAAATAAAACACATCAAAAACTTAAAATACGTTTGGTAATCAAGTTAAAATGGGATGCAGTGCGCACAAAGGTTGATGAGCGTGGCTTGCCTGGTCAATTCATATTGACAGGGTCTAACGCTATTGACGACAGTAAAATCCATCATAGTGGAACAGGGCGTATTTCCCGGATGGAGATGCTGCCCATGAGCCTGTGGGAATATGGTGAATCTAACGGCAGCGTATCATTGATGGAGATGTTCGACAATCCTCAAGAAGAAATCTTCGCTACCTCGGAACTAAAAATGGAAGAAATCATATTTGCTGCATGCAGAGGAGGTTGGCCAGCAACATTGAATTTAGGTGACGGCAAGTCAAAATTACTTGTTGCCAAAGAGTATGTAAAGTCTGTATATAAGAATGACATATCACGCATAGATGGAGTAAAGAGAAATCAGAAGTTGGCGCACCTGATAATGAAATCATACGCACGCAACATCTCTACATTGGCGAAAACCACATCCATATTGGCAGACGTTACTGCTTCTGATGATGTAGAATGTACCAGGCCTACGCTTGAAAGCTACATCGAGGCATTGGAAAAACTGTTTGTCATTCAGGACATAGAGGCTTGGTGCCCTTCCATAAGGAGCAAGACAACAATCCAAAGCAGACCCAAACGAGCGTTCTGTGATCCATCGGTTGCAGTCGCATTACTCAACCTGTCACCAGAATCCTTAATGACTCAATTAAAGACATTTGGCTTTATTTTTGAGCAAATGTGCGCACGAGATCTTAGGGTGTATTCAGCCTCTCACGATAGCCGCCTGTCATACTATCGCGACCGCTACGGACTGGAAGCCGACTTGGTGCTTCATCTTGACGATGGACGCTATGCTCTGATAGAGTGCAAACTTGGCAGCCGTGAGATAGAAGAAGGAGCCAAACATCTTTTGGAAATAAAACGACTCATTCAAGTGCATAATGAGACAGAAAAGCAGGTGCCGCTGCGCGAACCCGACTTGATGATTGTCATGACAGGTGGCAGCATGGCTTACACACGCCCAGACGGAGTCAAAGTCATACCGCTTGCTTGTTTGAAAGATTAAAAAAGACATGTCATGAATGATATAAGTAAGGACAAGAATTATCAGGAATTCTTTGCAGGAATAAAAGAATTGGCAAAGGGACTTATGCAAATTCGTGAGAGAGCAGCCATAGAATATGCTCCCATTGTGGAGGAGTTCTGTGCGAGGAAACACGCAACTGCAAATGAAGTAGCCGGATGCTTGACTATCTGTTTGAGTTTGCCGATGACGAACGCATATTGCTTATGTACAAGAAAGTTTGCCGAAGATTCGTCTATGATTATCTCGAAACCATAAGTTATTACATCATGGAGTACAGAAAAGAATATGACCGTGAAAGTCTTATCGGTACCGAATATGAATATCTGCTTCATGAGGATGATGAATTGTTTGACAAAGAACATAAAACAGAATAGAATATGGGAACAGCATTACTGGCACTCTGCTTCTGCGCATTGTCGCTCGTACTTGCCTTGTTTGTGGGCATATCGCCCATAAGCGACAAGGCGAAAGCAAGGTTTATGTATGTCGGTGCTGCGCTGTCGTTGATGGCAGTGCAGACAAGGAGCCATTAGCCACAAGGTTAATCACAAACTGCCACAAAAGTTAGTTATAAAACCCCACAATTCATAGTACTCAACATCCACAAACATCCGTTTTTACTTGCATATCCAACTGAATACCACCAATTTTGCATACATAAACAAACTAAAACCAAATCAGAAATACAAACAACAATGAACAAAACCATAAGAAAAAACAAATACATTGCACCTAAAATAATCGAATTTGACATGAAAAGCACCACCATCTTGGCAGGTTCTGGCGGCCCAGAATACGATACCAGCGAAAACAAAGTTGATTTTAACGTTTCCGAAAGTGATAAAAACTCCTGGGGTGGCGCCAAGGCACCAATGAGACAAAACATCGGTGATTGGAGCGAGGAGGAATAAACCGAAAGCGTTAGCTGTATCCATTGTGGCTATGGCTAATGCCGATGGCGGTGTGATTATGAAGGCAGAGAGACTTCACCTCCTCGAAAATGAACTATATTGATAGTCAATAAATTAGTGTTTCTTAGTAACCTGAGTTCGGGATAAGCGACAGTCGTTTTTCCCGAACTCAAGTTTATATCAACCAGAACAAATGGCTGGCAGATTACACCAATGATTTGTTGGCTCGCAACCAATAGTTATGCAAAGCTCATGCGGAGGATGCCAATGTCATCGCTGAAATGAGAAAGATCTTGGAGATTGAAGGATTGCTGAAAGCCTATGCCAATCGCCTGACATATTATGCGGATAGTACAGAGTATCGCATCTACCCGAAAAATGACTACAGCGGTTTGAACTCGCTCCGTGCAAGATTGGCTCACAAGGATTGGAATGGCATGGGGAAACCAAAAACAAGCCGCTCTCTGGAGTATAGTTTCTCCGCTTCGGATTCTATTTCTTGGAACAAATACGTTGCAGAAATGGCAGGTGGAACCAAGTGCATCGGTTCGCCAGTGTTCTTCTTTTTCAAGATTGGAACCGCGCAGTTGGTTGACGTTTCACAGATGGTAAACTTGGATGAGCTTGCTCGTATAGCAAAGGCTTATCATCTCAAAATTTCCGTTGTTGGTGCTGCCGACAGTGCCACAGGAAACGATGGCATCAACAATCCTCTCAGCAAGTAAGAGCGGATTATATCACGCAACAGCTTGTGGCAAGAGGCATTGACAAGTCCATGATAATATCAAAAAGTAAGGGCGGTATTGATAAGTATTCACCAATTGCAGTCAACCGTCATACGGCTGTCAGACTATTTGCACAGTAAATGTGTTTACTATCATTCATACGATAAGCGGTAATCTGCAAAACAATGATTATCAAAAGAAAGAGTCCGTTCGTGATGAATGGGCTCTTTCTGCTATTTTATAGTTGTTCTATCAAATCTGGCTTAAGCAAGAAATCCATTAAACCAACAATATAAAATCCATTGTTGTCATGATACGGTTTTATGTCATCGCGCATTATGATTATCTTCTTAAAGGAATCGTCGATTTTTTTTAATGAAGCGCATTCTTGTTCTCTTTTGTCATCATCAGGCATTGCAAATGCTGATTGAATATAATATCTACGGTCTGCCATATTTGCAACAAAATCGACTTCCAATTGTTTGCGTTCTTTTGCTGTCCTTGCCTCTACCATACCAACATCAACACAGAAGCCTCGTAAGCGCAACTCGTTGTATATGACATTTTCCATAATATGATTCTCTTCCACCTGTCTGAAATTCAGCAAGGCATTGCGTAATCCGATGTCTTGGAAATAGTATTTGGAAAGTGTACCTATATATTTTCTGCCCTTTATGTCATATCGCATTGACTTCTCTATAAGAAAAGCATCTTCCATGTAGGAAAGATACTTGGATATGGTTTTTCTGTCAAGCGTTTCATTCTTTACACTTTTAAATGTATTTTCCAACTTGCTGGGATTACATGGAGAGCCTATACATGAAGCCATCACACGCATCAATTCCATAAACTCTTCGCTGTTTTTCAAGTTGTTTCTCTCTATTATATCTTTGAGAAACACTGTCTCGTGTAAAGAGCGGAGGTAAGCAGCTTTCTTCTTCTCGCTATCCAACTCTAATATACCAGGTAGTCCACCATAGGTATAATAACTTTTCCACAATTCAAACTTGTCACCTCCTATAGAGTTATATAATTCAGCAAAAGACAATGGAAACAGATGGATTTCATCACCACGTCCCCGAAACTCTGTAACCACATCCTTGGATAGAAATTTGGAGTTACTTCCTGTGACATATACATCAGCATTGCGGATATGCAAAAGACTATTCAGCACATCCGTAAACTCATCTATCATTTGCACTTCGTCCAATATGATATAGTAGAGTTTATCATCTACAATACGTTCATGAATATGTTGAAGAATAATATCAGGGTCACGCAAATTCTTGTTTAGGCGATCATCCAATGCAATTTCTATTATATGGTCTTCACTTATTCCTGTTTCAATCAAATGATTGTGAAACAAGTTGAAGAGAAGAAACGATTTGCCACTTCTTCTAATTCCAGTTACAATCTTTATGAGATTGTTTGACTTGCTCGATATAAGTTGTTGTAAATAATAATCTCTTTTTATAATCATAGTCATTCCCGAAAAGTGACATTAGTGTCAACTTTCGGGAATGCAAAGGTACGTTTTTTATCGGAAAAGAAAGATTTTTATTCCCGAAAAGTGTCATTAATGACAAAAATCGGGAATAGAAATCGTCTTTTATGTGGTTTTACATTCAAAACCTCATACAATTCAAGCCCCAAATACTGAGATGTCAGTAGCATTTCACATATTCGTATGTATTGGAAGGTCAGCCGGAAGGCAATGACTTCACGCTGTTCTCTATCGTTGTCGGTCTTGCCGATACAGAATATGGCTATGCTTCCATCAAGGAAATGGAAAGTATCAGCGTGGATGTCGGACATAACCTTCCCAAGATACCGATATTGCAGGACAAGAGCTTCAAGCCTTGCCCAATCGGGAACATTCCCGACGAGAGATTGCAGTCGTTTCTGTCTGACATATATGACAGGGAAGAAGCTTAAACCACACATCAGCCGTAGGCTTCTTGCCTATGGCTGCTAAAAATCAAACGATATGATACAGCAAAAGATAACGGAGATAGCCGAGATATTAGGATGGAGCGTTGATTTCTCCGAGCCACAAAATGGCAAGACAGATGTAAACTTCGCCAAATACACTTCCTATGGTCAAGATTTCAATTTCAGCGTGGAACTTGGAGACGATGATATGGAAGCCTTCATCGACAATATCCATGAGTATTATGAGAACTTTGATGTTGACGAGGAAGCGTACATTTGGATTGGCTCAGACGGTCACGGCAAAAATGGCGCACCTTACCACATTGCCGATATAGTCAAAGACATGGAGGAAGCCGAAATCATGATGGCTGACCTTTACCACCCGAAGCTATTTCGGCAGAGACCTTTGCGTCACTCCGCTCCATGTTTCCTATGGACAAATCGGCTATACCGTCCATTTCCCTTACTCTCGTGACTCAATGCCCGAACTCGCATATGATTGGGAAATGGACGACCTCACCATCGATGAGAAAGATTGGCAAAAATGGCTGTCACCAGAAGAAGATGATGAGAAGGAAGAATAAAACTCCCAAAACGAAAAATCCAAGATGCCTACACATTATTATATATGTGCGCATCTTGGATTTTTGCATATTTGCCACAGATTGACTCGTTACCGACGGAACGCAGACCGTGCGACTTTTTCCTCTTCTACCTCAGTCTGCTCATTATCATTTCTTAACTTCATCACTTTTTTGCGCCATCAGATAGCGCAAAAAAGGGATGAAGTTAAGAAAAGATCTGTCATAGAAACCATCAATGACGAACTTAAGAATGTTGCACAACTTGTACATTCAAGACATCGTAGCGTGTTCAATTTCGTAATGAATGTCCTTTCTGTTTTGGCTGCGTATAGCTTCTTTGAAAAGAAGCCATCCATCAACATTGACTATTGCATAGAGAATGTTGACGGACAGCTTGCTGTTATAAAGTAAACTTCATTTGGACTTTACAATTCTTGCATTTTGCCATCCATATTGTTTGGAGGGCAAATGTAATATGCACCTATCGGAAATCTGGCATAGCAAGAAAAACGACAGTCGCTTATCCCGAACTCAGGTTATAAGGTCTCCAACAACCAATTATTACTCTACGAGCCGACGGAACCAAACTGAATATTGGACTCGAAAGTCCATTGCCAATTATGGCCTACTTACTTGCCTGTGCAAAAGTAACTACTTTCCCAGTGAATCTGTAGTGCAGGGATGAAATTGTTATTTCCCGTTTTGCTCAGGGAAAGGCCCCAGTGGTGAACTGAATAGTGAGTACAATCACCGTTCAGCGAATCTCAGACCATTACCTCCGCCCGTACCCCCAAACATCATAGGCCGGTTCTAAACCTAATTTTTAGAACCGGCCTTAAAACTAAAAAACACAGAGTTTGTCGGGTGCGCCCTTATTTGATTATCTTCTTTCCGTTTTTAATGAATATGCCTTTTGGCGCACTTGACATGTCTGCTATTCTCTTACCGTCTATCGTAAAGATTTTCCCGGCTGAAGCCTCCTGTTTTGACAGTCGGGTGGAAGCCACCCCGTCCGTCACTTCCTCAAAAAAGTTTTTGGGATGCGGAATGAGCCGGTTGCCCACAACGTGGTACACAGCATTTACGTAGCCTTGCTTGCCGACGAGTTTCTCAAGATCAATTCCGTAATTGAAGAGGTCAGCCAATGCGATATGCCTGTCACCGTCCCTTAAGACGTAATTGCCATACTTTCCTTTCTCTATTTGGCCAAACACCCTGAAATAGCCAAACAGGTCCGCCGGCGAGAGGTCCTTTAGCTTGATGTCCACCGGCTTGAGGTATTCCTGGTTGTCTTCCACCACCAAGTCTTCCGATCCCAAACATCCCCAAAAACCGGCCCGCGTGTCGCAGAGCAGAGTGCCGGAGGTGATCATGGTGCCTTCGTGGATCTTGTGTGCGAGTTTGTTTGAAGCATCATGGAACAACAAGCCCTGTTCCCCATCCCAGAGGAAATAAGCGCTGCCCAATACGTTGACCACTTGGATTTGATAGCCATCCTTAATCTCAAGCCTCGTGCTTGTGAGGCAATTCTTCAAGTCGGCAATGCTGTAAACCATATCCGAAGAGATGGTAGGCTGCGATGTGAACGGTTTGTCGTCAGGCGCAAAGGCATTGGCTTGGTAGGGCCAGAGGTAGTTGGCAATCTCACCTTGATAGAACATTGCCCTCAGGGTTCCATGGCTGGAGGCTTCGGGCAACAACTGATGAAAATTGTCCTCCAAGCTGAACACAACCCCATCATCGGATGTGAACTGCAAACGGTCGAGATTGAAGACGCCCTCTATCTCATACAGGCCAAACTTGTTGTATGCCCCATTCTCCACGATGTCATTCCCCGCCATCTTCAATGGCACGAGCGGGGCGTTGGCCCCGATGCTTATCTGTCCATCGGCATTGTAAATGTCCCAATAGTCGTATTCCCACTCTCCCGACAGCGTCCCGTTGATATAATCCCCAACCTTTAGGTCATTGATGGGCCATGATGGCGCCATGGAATTAAATAGGAACAATCCGTCCTTGCCATCCCATAGATAAGTGCCTCCCACATTGCCGTATTCATCTTTCTCCTGCGCGGCCACCTGCACCGTATTGGGCTGGAAATTGATGGTGACGTTCGCATCGGAGGTGAGCTGCTTGACCTCGCCAATGGACGAAAAGGTTTGCGCGCTGACAACGCCGCCCATACCCATACTCAACAGGAGCGTCATCAGGCATCTTGTTGTATTGTTTTTGTTCATCATCATGTTCTTTGTTTTTATATTGACATTCTATTGTTCATAAGATTTCTTAGATAACGATTCAGCGAGTGGAGGAAATGTCTCCCGTATTGCACGACAGGAGACATTTCCTCCTTGTGGACTATGCCACGTCAAAGACTGGTTCTATAAATTAGGTCGAGTCGTATTGGTCCAGCGCCCACCTTTTCTCGCCATGGCAGAGTCCAAGCAAGCTTGGCTCTGCTCATTTGGCTTATCGAAAAGGTTCTGCAAGATATCGGGATTCAAAACGTAAGTTGAAGAGGGAGTGTAGCGAGCTACACGACCGATGAAACTTGACGTTTTGAGACCGATAGATGCAGAAGACGGCCGAAACGACAACTGCACTTTATCGATTATTCTATCAGCCTAATTTATAGAACCAACCTAAAGTCAACGGATGACTTTCACCGGGGCGCAGTTTCCTATTTTTATCACCAAGGGCTCTTTCGATGGAATCTCAAAGAAGTTCTCACCTTGTCTCACAACGGCCTGGGCAAGACACTTTCCATTGATGCCGAAGATGGAGATCCTCTGCCCTACATGCCCATCTGCCGTAATACCGATTCCCGAATCAGAATAGCTGACCGAAATCTTGGGGAAATCCTTCTCCATGCCGATGTTGTCAATATGGGCAGGGACTTGCGGCTCGTAATACAGGCTGAGATAGTAATAGCTCTGGTTTTGCACAATGACAAGGCCGCACGTAGCCATTGTTTGCATGTCCTGGTTGTACATCAGCCATTGACCCGTTTCCTGATCAAGACCCATGTCCTTGAATCCCTTTTCCTTCAGCAGCTTGCAGACTGGCGAGACGACAGGAGTCTTGACGCGTTCCCACGAGGCGACGATGAGGTCGGATGCGATCAGCTCTTCTTGGGAATTGAAGTAGAGCATCGACAGAGGGAACTCGAAGTTGTCGGTCAGGAACACCTCAATGCCCTTTTGCGCCTCCTCGCTCACCGAGGGGTGCATCTTCCAATAGCTCTCGGTGAAGAGCTGGTGTCCTGCGGACTCTTCCGTTGCCATCGCCTCAGACTTGCCTGTGCCCCAGGAAATGTTGACAGGCGGAATCGGCGTGTCCACAAAGTCGGCAACCTTCACATGGAAAGAGACCTCGTCAAGGACATTGTTCTCGTCGAAGGCATTCAGGGAACCATTCTCCGAACCCGCAACGCGCATTTTCACGTTCGCCTCTCCGGCTGCGACCGTCTTGAAAGAGTTTCCCCACGATGCCACGACTATAATACCCCCCGATATTCAGACAACCGCTTAGGCTAATCCAACACAAGTTT